>Ga0265303_10000248_pt1 | contig 28827 bp, 21 predicted proteins | sample Helome_2_FD_192494 | JGI IMG/M metagenome (GOLD analysis project Ga0265303, IMG submission 192494) | Marine sediment microbial communities from subtidal zone of North Sea - Hel_20160317 (Illumina Assembly) | ecosystem: Environmental > Aquatic > Marine > Subtidal zone > Sediment ... | reverse complement strand
AGGATCTCGCTGCGTGCGAAGCCGGGCTTCATGCCGAACGCATAGTACTGTCGTTCGATCGAGTGCGGCAGGATCTCTATCCCGGGTTCGGCATCCTTGAGCAGGTAGCGCAGCAGCGGCTCGTCGTAGACCAGCGCATCCGCACGGCCCTCTCTCAACAAAGCCAGCCCTTCGTCAGCGGTCGCCACCTGCAAGGTGCGTATACCGCGTTTACGCAGAAACTGTTCGCCGGTCGATCCATCCACAGCGACACTGCGCACCCGGTTCAGGTCCTCGACCCCATGCACCACGGTGCCGAGTTGTTGCACGGTAAGGGCGGAGGCGATTGCAGCGGTCAAACCGGAAATCGTGATGATGCTGGCGAACATCCAGACCGTGGCCAGCGCCCGTCCGGTGAGGGTGACCGGGGCCTTGTCGCCATAGCCTACCGTGGTCATGGTAACTGCCGACCACCAGAAGCCGTTGCCGATACCTTCGGTCGGGGAACCGCCAAACTGCCCGGGGTTGCGCTTGCGCTCGGCCAGCCATATCAGGACGCCCACCGCCAGCAGAAGCAGGACCAGCACACCGACGGCGCTCAGAAAAGCCGGCGACAACAATCGCCTGAACACGCCGACCCAGCCGCCCTGTCGCACCGGGGTGGCTATAGCCAGGCCGGTGGTAAAGAATGGGTGGCTGAAATCCATCACCGCTTCGCGCTCCGGCGTCATCGAAAGTGCACCCACGGCCACATCGACGCTGCCCGCAGCGAGGCCCTCGATCTGGGCACGGGGGGTGTCCATAGTCACCCATTCCGTGTCCCACCCCTGTTGTCCGGCGATGCGCTGCCACAATTCCACGGAGATACCGGTCCAGCCGCCCTGTTCATCCAACATGGAAAAAGGTGGTGCCGGCTTGATACTGACCCGCAGTGTCTCCGCCTGCGTCGGCACGCAACAGAACATCAGCAACAGCGAAAAAAAGGCGAAGTATTTCATGGAAGTTCCCCGGTGTTTATCGGCTTTGCCTACGGCAACAGCATGATGGACGCACGTCTTTTCTCATGCCGAAAAGTATGACCCGCCAACGATAAGCCCGGCAAACGTTTTCCATGCCTGGATTTCCCAGCCCTGCAGTCACGCGTGTAAAAATGTGACTTCTGCCTGCTATCAGTAGTCTAGTGTTTAGGAAAACACCATCAAACTTCCGCTGTAGGGTTTTGCCTTGCGATTGCGCCCGGAAGACAATAACTCAAGTTTCAGGCAATAGCGTATCGGAGGTCCTCGATGAATAAAGAAGCCGGGCTGGTTTGTGCTTACGTTCAATCCAAAGAAGCAAAATGGCGGGAAATCGATTGGGAGGAGATTCGAAACTGGAAACCCGGAGACGGGCTGCTCTGGGTTCACCTCGACCGTTCGGCGGAACAGGCGAGAAACTGGCTCGAAAAGGAAAGCGGGCTGGACCCGCTCGTTGCTGAGAACCTGCTTGCCGAGGAAACCCGGCCCCGGGCCCTGGACATCGAGGGAAATCTCCTGGTGAATCTGCGCGGTGTCAATCTCAATCCAAACGCCGATCCCGAAGACATGGTTTCGCTGCGGCTCTGGCTCGAACCCGAACGCATCGTCACCTCGCGTCACCGCCCGGTAATGGCGATCAATGACATCCGTGAGCGCATCGGCAGAGCGCACGGCCCGGCGGACGCCGGTGATTTCCTGGTGCAGGTCGCCAGCAGCCTGGTCGATCGCATGTCGCCGGTCATCGAGGAGCTTGACGATGCGGAAGACGATCTGGAAGAACAGGTGGTGACCGGAGAACGCCAGGAAATCCGCTCGAGGCTGGCGGATCTCAGGCGACAGGCCATCGGACTCCGGCGCTATCTGGCGCCACAGCGCGAAGCCATGTCGCGCATCCTGGGAGAGCTGATCGACTGGCTCGACGCGCGGCACAAGGCCCGGTTGCGGGAGACCTCTGATCGCATCATGCGCTATGTCGAGGATCTGGACGCCATTCGTGAGCGGGCAGCGGTCATCCAGGACGAGGTCGCCAACCGCGTCGCGGAATCGATGAACAAGAACATGTACATCCTCGCACTTGTGGCGGCAATTCTGCTCCCGCTCGGTTTCCTGACCGGTCTTCTCGGCGTGAACGTCGACGGCCTGCCTTTTTCCAAGGACGCGCCCTGGGCCTTCGGCGCCGTCACCGCAATCTCGGTCGTTATCGTGATCATCGAGCTTGTCATCATGCGGCGGCTGAAATGGTTTTAGCCAGTCGTCCGGAAGCGTGAAACATATTGCCCGTATCAACGCTGAAAAAATGCTTTATGGATCCAAGTCGCCAGGTGTTTTCATGAATACAGCTTTTCGGTTTTGGCCGTCCGTCATGTTTGTTTTCATCATGGCGCTGTTTCTGCTAACCGCATCAATGCCGCCCAAGGTGTCGGCGCAGGACCGGACCGGGCAGGCTGCCACAACACGCGACATCGTCAATGAGCAGGCTGCCAGGCAGATACGGGCTGAGGCCAAGGCGGAACTCGACAAGATACCCGCCGGTGCCGACAAGGCCGGTAAAGACGGCCAAATGCGGGCGGCGCTCGAGCGTCGCGTGGCCCTGCTCGATGAAATGCAGTCTGTACGCGAGGCGCAAAAACAGCTGGAACAGACGCGGTCCGGGCTGCCAACCCGGCTGCGCGCCGCCGAGGCAGCGTTGAAAGATTTCTCCAATGCCGCGGCAGCGGCAGTGACGCCGGAGATGAATCAGTCGGCTTATGACGCCCTGGAACAGTCCTTGAGCGAGGCGCGCAGTGACCTCGCCGCCAGAGAAGCGGCCCAGGCCGAGCAGCAACGTCGATTCGAGGTGATATTGCCCAAACTCATCGACGACGCCCGGCATCGTGGCGAGGAAGCCCTCAAGCGGCGCAACATGCTGGCGCCGACGGCAGTCGGGGCAGCCAACAAGGTCGAGCAGCGAACGCTCGAGATCCAGGTCGAAAATGCCGGCTTCGACGCCGTCGTCGCGCAGCAACAAGTAAAGCAGTTCGATGCCGAGCTTGCAATGGCACCGGACCTCCAGCGCGTGCTGTCCACGGAACGCGATCTGGCCGAAAAGCGGTTCGCGCAACTCGACCGGAAGTTCGCGCGCTATAGCGAGGTTTTCGGCGCTTCACTTGCGCGCGAGACCGAGCAGGCCGATGCCGATCTGGCCAGCGCGCAGCGAGCGGTGGAAGAGGCGAAGACGCCGACCGATCGCTTCGGCGCGGATTGGGATTTGCGCATTGCCCGATCGAAAAAAAGCAGGGGTGACGTCGAAGCGCAACTGATAAATGTTAAAAAAGATGCCGCCGAGCAGCAGAATAGACTGACGGCCGAAACGGACGAGGCAACGACGATCAAGGATCTGATTGGCACGTCCGGTTCTGCCGATTATGTCGGCGAGCGGATTCAGTTCACCTTGCAGCAGCTGCGCCAGCGCCAGCAGCTGCTGAAGCGGGCGCTGGAGACAGGGCAGGTTCCCGGCCTCAACGAGTATCGCGCCCGTCGGTTCGCGATCGAAGACAGCCTGCTCGGGCTGGGCGAGCAGTTTGCGACCAAACGCGATACGCTGGCGACGGCGTTGGCCGCCGCCGACCGCGACGCCTTCGTCGCGCGCACGAATGTTCAGCTCGATACCTTTCGTAGCGCGGCGCGTGACGAAAAAAGTGCCCTGACCGAGTTGGTATCCCTAGCCCAGCAGATCCAGGTGCTGACACTGCAGCGGCTCGATACGCTGCAGGATCTTCAGGGTTTCATTCGCGCACGCACATTCTGGCTGCGCGATGGAAAGCCCCTCGAGCTGTCGGTACTGAGGCAGCTGCCGGGTGAGATCTCGGCCTTCGCCGCGTGGATCGCGAACCTCGCCTCGGCGCCTGTGCGAGAACGGCTGGCCGCGGTAATCGCGAGCCCCTTGACCATCGTCTATGCCTTGCTGCTGTTTCCCGTGCTGCCGGTGGTTTTATATCTTGCGCGCCAACGCGTGCGTGCGATAACGCGTGCGATCAACGACCGGGTGGTCGCGGAAGGGCGGCAGCTGCGACTTGGGATGCTCGTGATCTTCACCGGCCTTGTCAGCGCGGCCCTGGTCCCGCTTTATTTCCTGGCCGGTGCAAAAATGATCGGGGCGGCCAATCTGCCGGCATCTATCGGTACGGTGATCGCCACACTGTTCGAACACCTGGCGTTGTTCCTGTTCCTGTGGTTCGTGAGCCGCTCGTTTTTCTCCCGGCGCAGTATCGCGGAGGTGCAATTCGGCATGCCGGCAGGCGCGGCGAACGCATTCCATTCGGCATCGCGCTGGATATTGTTCGGCTACGTCGCGTGGTTGCTGCCCTCGTGGATATTGGCGCGGCCGCCGTTCGAGTTCGTCGCCTTGCCGCGGGTTTTCTACACACTGTTCCTGGTGACCTTTGCCATTGGGGTCGCAACGCTGGTGCGCGCGCGCTCGCCCTATGTGCAGCATGTGCTCAGTTTTATATCGGATCATGCCATTGCGCGCTATTGGCGCAGCATTGCGGGTCTGTTGACGGCGCTGGTCGTGGGTATCGTCGTGCTCGATATCGCCGGTTACCGTTATTCGTCGCGCGCGATTATCGAGAGCCTGGCTGCGTCGCTGGCGCTGCTCATGATACTGCCGCCCATCTATCGGCGCGTGATCAAGTCAGTGCAGGTAGTCTCATTCAGAATGCGCCCGGGGGTTTCGGAATTGACCGGCGAAGAGGAAGAGCCACCGGAAGAGATCGCCGCCGGCGCACAACGTTCCATCCGTTTTCTGTTTCTCGTCGTCGGGGCCGTGCTGTTGGCCAGATTCTGGGGATTCGATGAGCAGGCGCTGCAAACGCTGGACGAGATGCGGGTTTATTCGGTGCGTGTGGCCAGCGCCGAACCGGAGATCGTGTCGGCTGGCGACCTGGTGCGCTGTGTGTTGATATTCGTCGCCACGTTCTGGATTCTGCGCGCCTTGCCGGGTCTCTTTGAGGTGGCCATTTTTCCGCGCATCCAGGACGAAGGCGTGAAATATGCCACCCTGACCATATCGCGTTACACCGTTTTCGTGGTGGGCATCTTCTTCGCGCTCTCCGCGGTGCATCTGGATCTCGGGCGTCTCGGCTGGTTGATGGCAGCCATCGGCGTGGGTCTGGGTTTCGGCCTGCAGCAAATCGTCTCCAACTTTGTCAGCGGCATCATCCTCCTTGTCGAGCGCCCGGTGCGCCCCGGCGACACCGTAACCATTGGTGACATTTCGGGGAAGGTGCAGCGCATCAACATTCGCGCAACCACGATACTCAACCCTGATCGGCAGGAGGTCGTGGTGCCAAACAGCAGCCTGATCACCGGTAATGTCACCAACTGGACTCGCGGCGATACGATCAACAGGCTGGTCATACCGATCGGCGTCGCCTACGGCAGTGACGTCGATGAGGTCGGTGCGCTGCTGCTGCAGATAGCAAAAGACCAGCCCGAGGTGATGACTGACCCAGGGCCGTCGGTGGTTTTCATGGCACATGGCGAGAGTTCGCTCGATTTCAATCTGCGGGTGTTCGTGCCGGGACCGGACGACATCATGAAGCTGCGCAACCGGCTCAACACGCTGATCAACAGGGCATTCGCCGCGGCCAACATCGAGATTCCCTTCCCGCAGCGGGATCTGCATATCCGTTCCAGTGATGTGCCTCTGCCTCTGGCCCAGACCGTCGCTACCGAGGGCGGCAGATAAAGACCATCGGGCGGGATAACGCCAATGTGGTGGTAAAGAAGATCGCGATCAAGCTGACTGCACTGAGGTGTCGCCATGTCTTTTTTCAAACTTTCGCCCGCCATATGCGCCGTCCTGGTTTCAAGTGGCCCGGCGCATGGATACGACCTGAACGACAAGCTCTCGATCGGCGGTGTAATGGCCGGCGCCGGGCAATGCCAGGAGGTGTCGCACGCAACGGAATGAACGATGACTCGCCGTTCCTCATCCCTGCCTGGAATGTCGATCTGGAAGTAATGATCGGTAATATCAAACACTACGAATTGTTGATCATTGCCATACTGACGGGAGCAGGGGTCCTAATCTGGCTGGTTCACTTTGCCAACACGAAAAGGTCTCGTAGCTAGGGATCCGTCAAGACAAAACTTTGAGATACGGTCGTTCCTCGTCGCAATCTTGACCCGTCTAAGCGGGTTGAATTCGGAACAAGTCACTCGATGAGCGTTGGTCCCGTAGTGCCTGCGCGGCGGCGTCACGTTCCAGCCGATACTACATCACGTGCTCGATGCGGATGGCGACGACCCTCGCTACCGCCTGCGCGACCTCGAGCGAAAGGAACACCGAGCCACTGATCGCTTTCCCACTTAAGCTCACCGCCGCGAATATCGAAGCGACCCATCTTAGCTCCCCACAAAAACATAACAGCCTGTTCCCCGTGGGCATTCCCAACCGGCTACTTCATAATCCGCTGAATTCTTTCGAAAACACCAGAACAATCCCTTGAGCCACCGGCCGAGGAAAAGGTTCGGCCAGAACTCCTCCCCGGTTTGGTTTTTCTGCGATTTCTGCGGAGTTAGAGAGGCGTAAACAACGTGTGAGCACAGTTTCGTCGACATTCAGATCTAGCCAGATTCTGTTGACCAGATCAGGACACACCTACGATACAGGCCTTCACCCGCTCCTCGGGACCGGGCAGGACTGGAAACTCACGAAACCTGTGGAGTATCTGCTCGGTCAACCATGGCCCCTGGGCGAGCAATTCGTTGCGAATATCCTTTAACAACAAGGGACGCGAACGCTTGCGCTGGGTCAGCATCTCGAACCAGACTGGCCGAATCACATCGAGCCATCGGCCTGCCACTTCATCCCAGTCTGGCTGATAGCCTGGGAGGTTCCGATCAAGCATCTCCATTATATTCACCAAGTGATCGACATCCTCCTGTTTACTCGTCGCTCCGGCGTCTTCGGCTAGTTTCCCAACAACTATCCTCATTTCCTCAAGCGCCCGCTGCTTGCGCCGTGGGAGCAACGACCGCTCAGCCTCGTCCAAGCGATTAAGGAACTTCGTCAACAAGGATGCGCTGCGCTCATCAAATGGGAGATTGTCCGTCTCATCCGTCAACCGCTGCCTCAGCGCGCCACATACGTTGCCGAGCTCAGTCACTGGCGTGCCATTGAAACTCGGTAACAGGATCCATCGCGGCGCCCCGAAGGCGCCCCCGGTCAAACAAAAGAATGCCCACGGCGCTTTCGATCGCACCGTGCTTACCCGCGACAAGACCCGCGCTGAGATATGCCGATACCGCTCATATACGTCGGGAGGAACCAATCCGGTGGGACCCTGGACCAGCTGCCTCACCGGCTCGAAAGCATCCTGGATACCGTCCCACGCTCCCATCTCGGCTTGCCTCTCAAAATCTTCAATTACCTTCTCGGGACTTACGGGAGCACTGTATCGCTGCATCTCATCAGGCAGCGGCATGTTGGAACCCAGCAAACTCTCAACCGTCTCGTACCGCTCGATAAACCTTTCGTCCGTCGAAAGTGCAAACTCCGGCGCATCCTCTGGCCACCAGGCTTCAATGACCTCGTGTGGACTATCCATACGGTCGACGCGCCCCACTCGCTGTTCAGCGATTCGAACCACGGTGGGCATATCCAGGTGAACCAGAGCAGACGCCTGTTGCAGGTTGACTCCTTCTGAAAGGCTATCCGAGCACAGGCCGATTGTTCGTTTCTTCGTAGAGCCCAGGCGAAATGTCTCCATCGCGGAGGCACGCTCCGAGTCTGCATCTCCCGTCGCTACGATTACGCTGACTTTATCCGCCGTCTCTCCGATCAGCTGCCTTATAACCGCAAGCGTTATTGGCCTCCCGTCGAAAGCCAGAACCAGCTGATGGGCTTTCAGTAGGCTTACCAGGTGCGCGGCTTTACGGCGCTCCCGCTGATCGCTCAGTCGCATGACATGATCCAGGATCGCCGCATAGGTAGAGGCATCGCACTCACAGGCCGCCTTGTGGGCTACCGGGTCCGTCAACCAATCCGGCAATGCGATTCTTAGCTTACTTTGAGGCGGACTCCCAGCGATTCTGCCGAGTTGCCCCAGCACATCACCCGTTGCGTTCGATTTCTTGAATCGCTTGATGCCGAGTCGCTCGATGGCCGCACGCGTGCCAATCAAATGCTCAACCAGCGCCGCCCGCGAAGAGCGTAGCGATGAGGTAACGACGTAGCGCGCTAGCTTCTTCGCAGAATTCAAGCGCCCCTGTAGAAAGCTCTCTTCCGAAACGCCTTGCTGCCTCAAGATCTCGGGCATTTCGATGGTCTTGACGAAATGGGTCGCGCCGACCAGTTGATCTGACAGGTCCCGAATCTGCTGCGCCAGCTTGCGATCATTGCTTGGCTCGTTCAGGTTATACACGATGGGCTTGTGTCGTGGAAAACGACATTGGCGACCGTCTTTGTCGACATAGTGCTCCGGCTCCCGTTCAATCAATCCATTAAGGACCTTCTTGGTCCGACGCACGGTGAACCGTTGGATCTCTTTGCGCAGCGTTTCGATCTCATGCTCTGTCAAAGAACGGTTGATGTTTCTGACGCCGAGCATCTTCTTGAACGCCCTGAGCGTTGAAGGCTCCAGATTATCGGCACCCAGCATATCAGCGATGCGCAGCAAATCGACCACGCTTTTGTTGATCGGCGTTGCGGTGAACAGCAACACATGATCAGCCATGTTGCGTAACAGATGCTGTGTTCGCTGGGCCTTGAAATTGAGGAAGTTATGCCCCTCGTCTACACACATGATCTGCGCCCGGCGCAGGGCTTCAATCGTCAGCTCGTGACGACGGCTACGGCTGTGGCTCAGCTTTCCGTGTGAGTAGGTATCCAAGGGCACTGCAGCCAGGTGCGACTCCATCTCCCATGAAGACTCCACCATTGGAGGACAGACCATAATCGCCTTGCCTTGGCGGAGTCTGCCCTTGCGCAGAATCTGGTCCAGGATTGCACCGACCAAATGGACGCCCATGCGCGTCTTTCCCGAACCGGTGGCATCGGCAACCAGTACGCTGCCTTGGTGCGAAAGGACATAAAGCGCCTGCGCGATGCCCTGCCGCTGCGAAGGCCAAAGGTTCGCCGCATCCACGAGGTAATCGCCGCGTAGATAGCGTTCCGCCCACTCGCCTTCGAGCAACTCGGCACAGGCCCTGGCGAGCGCTTCTTGCCACGACACCACGCGGAGCAGTTGCTCCAGCAAGGCAATGAGCCCGTCGCGATAGTCACGACCCATAGCCCAGAAGTTCTCGGCGATTTGCTTTAGCTCGGCATAACGGACCCGCTCCTGTGCCGCGCTGAACCGCGCGTTGGCCTCCATCTGCAGCCGCAATCCGGATTCGGTGAAATTGCTGGATCCAATCGTTGCGCCATCGTCACCCAGGTAGATCTTGGCGTGCAGCGGCGTACCGCCTGGCAGATATCGTGCCTGGACGGAGCCGTCCTTCAAGCGCTCAATAAAGTGCAGCAACTTCGCGCTGAGACGCAGCGACACACCGCGTTCCAGCCAGTAATGCTCTACCTCAAGCGGTAGCGACCTGCCGGTGAGCTCGTATGTCTCTCGGCGTGAGGGATGGGGCTCGTGTCCTATCATGACCCGCGGTCGGCTTTCATCCGGACAGGTCGCCACGAAATCGATCAGCCGATCCAGCGAGGCGTAACCCGATAACAGCAGCGCGGACTGCGCATGTTTCAGGTCGGGCAAGACAACGTCTTTGACCTTACCGGCGTCCAGATTCAGAGGAAAGCGGCGCCCGTCGGGCCAGCTCAACCCCGCGGCGGTGGAAAGCGGCGATTGTTCGTCCGAGAAAAGGTCGACGGTGTAACCAGGCGGCTGGCTTTCCTTGCGCATCAACAACTACCTAAACGGCCTCCAATACAATGTATCCCAAACCAAAAGAACAACCAAAAACCAACAACCAAAAGGGTCAGACTCGATTGAAATATCGGACGGTATTCGTCAGGCCACCCAGAAAGGCTGGGCATTGGGGAACGACCGGTTTAAAGACGAAATCGAGCAGTTGCTGGACCGACGTACACGGCCACTGCCCAAAGGCGGCGACCGTCGCAGTGTTTTCTACCGCGAAGGTGAGGACTAGATTTCGTTATAGTATTTTCAATCGAGTCTGACCCTTTCGGTTCCTTGGCTTATACATTGGGCTGATCCACGTCTTCTAACTGGGCATCGGCCACTGCCACGGCGGTCATATTGATGATCCGCCGCATGGTAGCGGACTTGTTCAAGATATGCGCCGGCCTCCTCAATCCGAGCATGATCGGCCCCACCGCCACTGCTTCGGAGGCAAGGATCTTCAGCAGACTGACCGAGATGTTGGCGGCGTCCAGGTTGGGCATGATCAGAAGATTGGCGGTACCTTTGAGCCGGGAATCTGGAAATACCCGCTGCCTCAGAGTCTCCAGCAGGGCGGCGTCCCCCTGCATCTCTCCCTCCGCTTCGAGCTGCGGCGACCGTTTACGTATCAACTTCAGGGCCTCTGCCATCTTCCGCGACTGCTTTGTTCTGCGGGAACCGAAATTGGCATGAGAGAGCAGCGCCAATTTGGGTTCGATGCCAAACTTCCTTACCGCATCGGCGGCCAGCAGACCGATATCGGCGATCTTCTCTGCATCAGGATTTATTGTCACGTTGGTGTCCGCGATGAACAGGGTTGCCTTGGAGGTGATCAACATGCTCATTGCAGCCGCAGTCTTCACCCCTTTGCGTTTACCCAATATGTCCAGAACAAATTCGAGATGACGGTCGTAACGGCCTATGGTCCCGCACAGCATGGCGTCTGCGTGACCCAGATGAAGCATAATGGCGGCGAGCACGGTCGGCCGGGTATTGACCCGAATGCGCGCCACGCTGGGATCGACGCCCTGTCTGCGAAGCAGTTTATGATATGCCTGCCAGCACTGTTCGTAATACGCGTTGTCGAAGGGGTCGATGAGATCGAAGTGCTCGTCCACCCGTATGGAAAGACGAAGCTTTTCTATACCGCCCAACACACGGTCTCGGCGGCCAATCAATATAGGCTTGGCGAGACCCTCGTCCACGACCACCTGAACCGCGCGCAGCACCCGCTCATCCTCACCTTCGGCATAGATGACCCGTTTGGGATCGGCCTTGGCACGCTCGACCACCGGACGCATGATGCTGCCGGTACGGAACACATGCCTCTCGAGCTGTTCCCGGTAAGCATTGAAGTCCGTTATCGGCCGGGTGGCCACCCCGCTCTCTATGGCGGCCCGGGCCACCGCGACCGGGAGTTCCAGCATCAGGCGGGTGTCGAATGGTTTAGGTATCAGATACTCAGGCCCGAAGTTCAGCTCTTCCCCCACATAGGCGACAGCCACATTTTCGGAGGCCTGGTGCATGGTCATGTCCGCCAGCGCCCGAACCGTAGCCATCTTCATTTCTTCATTTATGGTCGTGGCCCCCACATCCAAGGCGCCGCGGAAAAGATAAGGAAAGCAAAGGACATTATTTACCTGATTGGGGTAGTCGGAGCGACCGGTTGCGATGATGGCATCCGGACGCGCGGCTTTCGCCACATCTGGCATGATCTCGGGATCGGGGTTGGCCAGCGCCAAGACCAGAGGATCCCTGGCCATGCTCTTGACCATCTCGGGGGTGAGCACCCCGGGGGCGGAAAGCCCCAGGAAGATGTCGGCGCCAGGAATGACCTGTGCCAGGGTCCGCTCCGGTATATCCTGTGCATATACCGCCTTCATAGGATCCATCTCTTCCTTGCGCCCCAGGTACACCACCCCCAGTTTGTCGCAGACGGTGATGTTTTCCTTTCTCACCCCCAATCTGACCAGCTGATTCAGACAAGACAGGCCAGCAGCCCCGGCACCCGAAGCCACCAGCTTCACCGAATCCAACCGCTTTTCAACCAACCGCAAGCCGTTGAGCACCGCGGCCGCCACTATGATCGCCGTTCCATGCTGATCGTCGTGAAACACCGGGATGTTCATCCGCTCACGCAATCGTTGCTCGACCTCGAAACATTCGGGCGCTTTGATGTCTTCCAGATTGATGCCACCGAAGGTGGGCTCCAACCGGGCGATAACCTCGACCAGCATGTCCGGGTCCCGTTCGTCGATCTCGATGTCGAAGACATCGATACCGGCAAATTTTTTGAACAACACCCCCTTGCCCTCCATAACCGGCTTCGAAGCCAGAGGGCCTATAGCGCCGAGTCCGAGGACCGCAGTCCCGTTGCTAACCACCGCAACCAGGTTGGCGCGGCTGGTCAAAGACGAGGCTTGATTGGGATCGTCCAAAATGGCGTTGCACGCATACGCCACGCCGGGGGAATAAGCCAGGGCGAGGTCGAACTGAGTGGCCAGCGTCTTTGTCGGGGTGACCGAGATCTTGCCCGGCACGGGCGATCGGTGATACTGAAGGGCTTGTTCTTTGAAATCGTCGGACATGGCTATTCCTTTCGTGACGGGGCACCAAGCGTGCACTGAAGTATAAACGCTCGATCCCGAGCGTTTTTGGGCATCCCCGACTCGTCGACTAACCGGCAAATCACCCTTTCGTGAGATTTTGACGAGAAGCTCCGGCCATCGCGGCGGGGCAAGCCATCAGTCGTCCGCGATATCTGGGTTCTTATTTGCCAGTAGGTCGGAGACAATACCGCAGCGAGAGTAGCCCCCAGGAAAAGGTCAACTAAACGCTAACGGTGAACGCCAATCTATCTTGCTGTCGACGCACCACCAAGACGAACAACGTCAGCGACCACTGTTTAATACAAACAGTGGTCAACCTAAAGGCATCCCCACGCCATAGAGACCGGCAGCGTGGGGATGCCCGGTCGGGTTCAGTTCAAATCGAAGCGATCCGCATTCATGACCCTGGTCCATGCGGCAACGAAATCGTTGACGAACTTCTCCTTGCTGTCGTCCTGGGAATAGACTTCAGCGTAGGACCGGAGGATCGAGTTGGAGCCGAAAACAAGATCCACCCTTGTTGCAGTCCACTTGACCTCGTCGGTCTTGCGATCGCGGACTTCATACAGGTTGTTCCCCGCGGGCTTCCAGGTGTTCCCCATATCGGTCAGATTGACGAAAAAGTCGTTCGTCAGCACGCCTTCACGATCCGTGAACACACCGTGCTTGGTTCCGCCGTGGTTGCTGCCGAGAACCCGCATGCCGCCGACTAGCACGGTCATCTCGGGCGCGGTCAGCCCCATGAGCTGGGTGCGATCGAGCATCAGTTCTTCAGCGCTCACGGCATAGTCCTGCTTGAGCCAATTTCGATAGCCGTCATGGATGGGTTCCAGTGGTTCGAACGAACTAACATCGGTCATCTCATCCGTTGCATCGCCACGGCCGGGAGCGAAGGGAACGGCGATGTCGAAGCCCACCGCCTTCGACGCCTGCTCTATGCCGACATTGCCGGCCAGTACAATGACATCAGCCAGGCTGGCGCCGGTGTCGGCCGCGATGCCCTCGAGCACAGCAAGCACCTTGGAAAGCCGCTCGGGTTCGTTGCCGACCCAGCCCTTCTGCGGCGCCAGGCGGATCCGCGCGCCATTCGCACCGCCCCGCATATCCGAGCCGCGGAAGGTCCGCGCGCTGTCCCAGGCCGTGGTGACCATTTCGGCAACGCTGAGACCGCTGGCCGCAATCTTTCCCTTGACCGCATCGACGTCGTAGCTCGTGCTGCCTGCAGGAACCGGGTCCTGCCAAATCAAGTCTTCCTTGGGCACGTCAGGGCCGATATATCGAACCTTCGGGCCCATGTCGCGGTGGGTGAGCTTGAACCAGGCACGCGCGAAGGTTTCCGAAAAGTACTGAGGGTCTTTCGCGAAGCGCTCGGTGATCTTGCGATACTTCGGGTCCATCTTCATCGCCATGTCGGCGTCGGTCATCATCGGCATGACGCGTTTTGACGGATCCTCGGCATCGACCGGCATGTCCCCTTCCTTTATGTCGACCGGTTCCCACTGCCAGGCGCCCGCGGGGCTCTTCACCGACTTCCACTCGTGGTTGAGCAGCATGTCGAAGTACTCATTGTCCCACTGGGTCGGATGGGTCGTCCACGCACCCTCGAGGCCACTGGTCACAGCGTCGCGACCGACACCGCGATCGGTCTTGTTCAACCACCCAAAGCCCTGGTCCTCGATCGGCGCGCCTTCCGGTTCGGGCCCGAGCTTTGCCGGATCGCCGTTGCCGTGGGCCTTGCCGACGGTGTGACCGCCGGCGGTCAGGGCGGCGGTCTCCTCGTCATTCATGGCCATGCGGGCGAAGGTCACGCGGACATCGTGAGCGGTCTTAAGCGGGTCGGGCTTGCCATCCACGCCCTCGGGATTCACATAAATCAGGCCCATCATCACGGCGGCCAGGGGGTTTTCGAGGTCCCGCTCACCCGAGTAGCGGCTGCCTTCGCTGCCGCTCGGGGCCAGCCATTCCTTTTCCGAACCCCAGTAGACGTCCTTCTCCGGATGCCAGATGTCCTCGCGACCGAACGCAAAGCCGTAGGTCTTCAGACCCATGGATTCGTAGGCGACGTTGCCGGCGAGGATGATCAGGTCGGCCCAGCTGAGCTTGTTGCCGTACTTTTTCTTTATCGGCCAAAGCAGGCGACGGGCCTTGTCGAGGTTGCCATTGTCGGGCCAGGAGTTGATCGGCGCAAAGCGCTGGTTACCGGTCCCAGCGCCTCCGCGACCGTCAGCGGTTCGGTAGGTGCCTGCGGCATGCCACGCCATGCGGATCATCAAACCGCCGTAGTGACCCCAGTCCGCGGGCCACCAATCCTGGCTGTCCGTCATGAAAGCATGCAAGTCTTTCCTCAACGCATCCACGTCGAGCGACTTGACCGCTCCTCGATAGTCGAAACCATCTCCCATCGGGTTGGTCTTGGCATCGTGCTGATGCAGGATGTCGAAATTCAGGGTCTTGGGCCACCATTCCGTGACCGATGTTTCGCCCGTCGTTATGGCGCCATGCATCACCGGGCATTTCAGCTCAGACATGTTTGCTCCTCCTGTCGTGATCGTGACTGCTTGCTGTCGATAGCGCTGTTTTAGGCCCTCAGCAGCAATCTGTCTAATTGATTATTAGGAGCCGCTGGATAGCCCGAGACTATCGGTGATAAGCAGCCTTGCGAACTGCGCCAGTCCAGACCGCCGGTCGAAAAATCGACCCGGCCTCGTTCCCGGCAAGCACCAATACCGCGTGACCTTGTGGGCAGTACCGACCCACTCCTTCACGACTCGCTGCATTACTTTGTATGCACCAGCCCCCTTGAGCCAGCGCCCCGGGAAGAGGTTCAGTCAGGTTTTCGACTGGATTGATTCTTCCGCATTTTCTGCATGCGTAATGGTGCTGCACCGACTTCTATGATCGACGCACCAGGTGGGCAAATATGTGCCTGCCCGTATGAAGACCGGGGGCGTCATGAAATCCATTCCAGTCACTGTCCTGTTGCTCATGCTGGCAACTGCTGATCCGGCTTTGGCCAGCGATGCAACCCGGATCAGTTGGGCGACCGCGACCAAAGGCGGCGGTTTTCAGTTGTTTGGAGAAAACATCGCTGAGGTGATCAATAGCACGGACAGCCAGCTGAAGGTTGAAGCGCTTGCCACCAAGGGTAGCCGGCACAATCTCGGATTACTGGAAGCAGGCGACGTTGATGTCGGCCAGGTGGAAGGGAATGCGGCACGCATTGCACTGGATGGCGTTGGCCGCCCGGCAGCCGATCTGAAGATATTGTCGGTGATGTACCCGAATCCCGGGATGTTTGTCGTACGCGGTGATTCAAAGTACGAGAGCATTGAAGAGCTGAAGGGTCAGCCGATTGCCTTCGGCACCAAAGCATCCGGTTTACGGATACTCGTCAACGATGTACTTGATGGCTTGGGCCTTGAGCCAGACAAGGACTTCCAGCAGATCATTTTGAACAAGGCCGCAGAAGGCCCGAAGCTGGTTCTCGAAAGCGAAGCCGAAGCGTTATGGGGTGCCGGTATCGGATGGCCCGGTTTCGTGAAAGTCGCCAACGGGCCAGCAGGTGGCAGATTCATTCCGCCAACACGGCAACAGATAGAGCAAATCTTAAAAAAGCACCCCCATCTGAAGAAAATGACGGTTCCAGCCGGAACCTACAGAGGTCAAAAGGCGGATATTCACTCGCTTGGCCTGTGGTCGTTGATTCTGGTGAGGTCCGATCTCGATGACGAAACGGTTTATAGACTGGCGCGCGCCATTCATCGCGGCCATGACGGCTTGGTTAGCCGTCTACCGCAAGGTCGATACACGCAGGCCGCAAATACCGTGAAGTACGTACCTGCAGAACGGTTGCATCCCGGCGCAGCGAAGTACTACGAGGAGATCGGCCTGCTGCCTGGCGGGGACGGCGTCGTAAAGATCACGCCTCTTGGCAGCCATGATGGCGAGTTCTGCCGATACGACCGGGCCTTGATTTTCGAGGACCCTGATGGAACACGCCTGCTATACGATGCCGGCCGCACAGTAGCAGGGCCGGATGATCCACGTCTCGGTAACATCGATGTCATATTGGTAAGCCACATGCATGGTGATCACGTTGGTGATCGGCATCTGCCTGCGGTCAACACGGGTGAATGCGCAGCACCGGACTTCTCAGTCAGCTCCGTACCCAATACCAACAGCGTGAATATTGCCCTTAAGAAAGGTGCCACGATTATTACCGGTAGCGAAATGCCGAAATTCTTTGCGGCAAAACTCAAGGCGCTGGGCGGCAGCCCCAAGCTTTCACAGCTCGTACGTTTTGGCGCGTCGAAAAAGGTCAATGGCGTTACTTTGACGACGGTGCCTGCTGCGCATTCGAATGGCGTAGCCGGCAGCATGATAGGCGGCGAACTGGGCGCCCTGCTCGACCAATCGGGCCTCACCGCCTATGCCGGACCACCCACGGGTTATGTCGTCGAGTTTTCGAATGGCCTCAAGGCCTACCTGTCCGGAGATACCGGGATCACGGCGGAACAAAAGACCGTCGTCAAAGATCACTACGGCGCGCAACTGGCGGTCATGAACATCGGTGACACCTTTACCACTGGACCACGAGAGGCAGCCTACGTAATCAATGAATTGATTCAGCCTATGGCGGTCATCGCTTCACATGCCAACGAGAAGGCAACAGAAAATGGCAAACTGCTACCAGGAAGCCGAACTGCAGAGTTCATTCAGGCCAGTGAGGTGCCGGTGCACATCCCGTTAAGTGGACAGACACTCAGCTTCGATGGGCAGGGGAAGTGCCGATCGGGCTGTGATTGATTCGAAATGCTTCCGTTGGATGGACTTATGTAAATGGCTTTGCACAGCGAACAAACCACCCCTCATATCCGGGTGACATCACTACGCTCCGCCGCCCGCAAGCTGGCATGGATATTGGCAATCGTACTGGCCAATGTCACGCCCGGTTCGTGGGCCGCATCGGACGATGTTGTCGAACAGTTGCGTACCGGCGGCCATGCATTGCTCATCCGCCATGCACTCGCACCGGGTTTTGGTGACCCAGGAAATTTTCGGCTCGGCGACTGCACTACCCAAAGGAACCTAAATGAGGCCGGTCGTGCACAAGCGCGAGCCATCGGGGACTGGCTGCGGGCCAGAGGTCTCGACCGGGCAAGCGTCTATTCGAGCCAGTGGTGCCGATGCCTGGAGACGGCGGAGCTATTGGGCCTCGGAAAGGTGACAGAACTTCCTGCTCTCAATTCATTCTTCGAACGCACCCAAGACCGTGAACCAAATCTTGCAGCTCTCCGGGACTTTTTCGCCCGCCAACCACGTGACGGTGAACTCATGGTGCTGGTGACCCACCAAGTAACTATTACCGCCATCAGCGGTGAGTTTGCGGCCTCCGGGACGGGGGTGCTCGTGGCCTTGGAACCGGATGGTGCAGTGCGGACAGTCGCACGGATCAACTTCGATGGGTGAGTTTTGGATTTGACGCGGGTTGATCGGAAAGGCGCCATGCGCTTATCTTGCTGGTTCCACGCGCAACTTGAGCTGGCGGCTACCGATTATCGCCCTCGGTTATCCCGACCGCCGCGAAAATCGAAGCGACCCACCTCTCACTCCAACTCAAGCTTATCTGCCTGATCCTCTTGGGCATTCCCAGCCCGCTACTTCATAATCCGCTAAATTCCTTCGCAAACACCAGGACAACTCCTTGAGCCACCGCCCCAGGAAAAGGTTCGGCCAGTACTGTTGCCCGATGTGGTTTTTGTGTGTTTTCAGCGAGCCTTTCTCACCATGTGCCTGGTCTTGATCGCCTGGCGGGTACATCCCCGCTACCCGCTGATCGTCGCCGCCAATCGCGACGAGTTCTACGCCCGCCCCACCCTGCCGGCGCAGCGCTGGCCGGGGGCCAGCGGCCTCACTGCAGGAAAGGATCTCGAAGCTGGCGGCAGCTGGATGGGGGTCGACGCCGCAGGCCGCTTTGCCGCAGTGACCAATTTCCGCGAGCTGGAGCAGGGTCCGGCGGACGCCCTTTCGCGCGGCGAACTGGTGACTGGCTACCTGCTGGGCGATGCGCCCGCCGAAAGCTATCTCGCCAAGTTAGCCGAACGCGCCAATCACTATCGGGGCTACAACCTGCTCCTGACCGACGGCGGCGAACTTTACTGCGCCAGCAACCGCGACGTGCCGATTCGCCGCTTGCAGCCAGGTGTGCATGGCGTATGCAACGGGCCGCTGGACAGCGATTGGCCCAAGGTGAAGCGCGGCCGCCAATTGCTGGCAAAGGCCGTTGATCGCACCGAGCCGAGCCTCAAACAACTCCTCGAACTACTGCGCGACCAGACACAACCGGCCGATGAAGCGCTGCCCGATACCGGCGTCGGTCTCGAATGGGAGCGATTGCTGGGCACCATTGCCATCGACGGGGCCATTGCTGGAAGAGGCTACGGAACGCGCAGCGCCAGCGTGCTGCTTTTGGATGCACAGGGCCTTGGTCAATTTGTCGAGCAAAGCCGTATGGACGATGCCAGCTGGCAGCAACGCGAGTTTCCGATCGGGTCTACTTGACCGCCCATGCGCAGTAGACGGACACCTGCAAGCCGCTGGCCGGGCGGGCATTCCCTGCCCGCCACCTCACAATCCGCTGAATTCCTCCGCAAACACCAGCCCCCCTTACTCCACACTCAGTGCCGCCTGATATGACTAATACATGCCAGGGTCTTGATACCTTGCTCAGCATTCTGGTCAAAGATCTTCCACAAGGCGATGTTTGGTAAATGCCCAAAAAGTTAATGCAAACCGACCAACAGCCGCTGTGGAAATTGAGGAGCCGATTTCTGGCCAAGCACGCACAAGACGGGAGTAACCGGATGCGGTTCTTTGGGACATTGATGGGGGTGATTTTTGGTTTCTTTTTTGCCGGAGCAGGCGGCTTAATTGCCTTTGAAACGGCAGTTCCCACCTATTTCACATGGATCGAGATGAAAGAGTGGAATGCAACTCAGGCGAAAATAGTAGATGCCAGCGGCGAAAATAATCGTGTATCCGCCACTTACCAATATGAGGTCGCAGGAAATAAATACCGAGGCGAGCGGGTTTCCGTAGCGAATTTCAAGGACAATATCGGCTCGTACCACACAGAAATGCGCGGCTATCTGACTGAAAAACGGCGTACCGGCCAACCTATGACAATTTGGTTTGATCCAAATAATCCTGTTGACTCGGTTATTGATCGTGATATGCGCTGGGGCCTGTTCACGCTGATGACCGCGTTCTGCTCGGTGTTCATTACTCTCGGTTTGGTGGTTGCGATAGCTAGCCTAAAGGGTAAAGGCGCGACTCATGGAAGCCCCCGGTTCAGACTGGCCGAAATGAGGCAATCCTGGAAGGCCGCTCAAGCGAGTGGCGAGTACAGCAGTGGATTCATCGACTATGTGAAGTCTGGCCTACATCGACGCTCGCTTACCCCTTCAGAATACTCAGACCCCGGCCTCCAACCTTGGCTTGGAAATCCTCATTGGCAGACCAGTCGTATTCGCTCGGATGCAAAACGTGGCATGTATTTCATGTGGCTTTTCGCGATTGTTTGGAGCGTTATAACCTCACCGCTCTTGTTTGTTCTCGGTGATGAGTTGAAGCAAGAGAACTACGCCGCACTACTGGGCCTGCTGTTTCCCTTAGTGGGCATTTTTCTGCTCAAGAAGGCGTGGAATCTAACCCGGGAGTGGCGCCGTTTTGGCATCATTGAGCTCGAGATGGATCCGTTTCCAGGTGCAATCGGTGGCCATGTTGGCGGAAGGCTACTGATCGAGGGTACCTACCAAAACGATAGTCGGTACAACGTTGAGCTGGCTTGTGTCCACAGCTATGTTTCAGGTAGCGGCAAAAACAGATCTCGCCGTGAAAGCGTTTTGTGGAGTGAAAATGGTGCCGCCCACTCCACTATAACGGCCTCATCTTCAGGTACGGGAACGCGTCTCTCTTTCCGGTTCGATGTACCAGACAATCTGCCGGGATCAGATGTTGGACAGTCTGGCGACTACTATCTTTGGCGCATCAAGTTGAGTTCTGATATTCCCGGTGCAAACCTGGATCGCGATTACAATATTCCGGTATTCCGAACTGAAGATCGAACCAGCTCCGTCCAACATGATGTGAGCGGACAGGCGGCAAAGATCCGAGCCAAAGCAGCGGAAGTTTCGCAGATGGCGCTGAGCGCCGGACAGCTCGATCAGACGGCATTGGACCGCTCAGTGCGGTTCAGCGAACACGGCGGTGTTTCGCGTTTTTACTATCCAATGTTTCGCAACAAGGCGCTGACCCTTATTGCTTTCATCTTCGCAGCAGGTTTTGGTTTTGCCAGCTATTCGATGGCTACCGAATTTGGTGGTGGTGTGATGGGGATCGTCGTCATGATCTTCTCCATACCATTCGCAATTGTCGGTTTGCTTGCAACCATAGCGGCCATTTATCTGCCGTTGAATAACCTAAGGGTGATAATCGGTAGGGGCACCCTGCAAGTCACTCGAAGGTTATTCATTGTCCCGATCAAACGCCACCAGTTGGCAACTTATGATATCGCCCGGCTGGAGGTAGAGCGAAGCGGCAGTACCGGTCAGGGCAGCAAAAAGGTGGTTCACTTCAAGATTTCCGCCCATACCAAACACAAAAATAAGATCACCATTGCCGAGGATGTGGATGGTGAGGATCTGGCCTATTCATATAGAGATTTTCTGGAGATGAAGCTGGGGATTGCCTCTTCCAGATCACGCTGATCCGTAAGCTTCCCCTGATGGTGAAAACATCGGATCAGGATTTGTTTTCTGCGTTTTCTGCGAAGTTCGAGCGCGTGGCTGGCGAATTCATAATTGTTACCTGAATCGGGCAAATTTGGCAGTCTTGTTCCGGAACCTAAGCTCCCCCTACTCTGCACTGCCATGAAGGATCCGCCGATACTCATCCTGGAAATTCAGGAGATCCAGTCTGCTCCCTAAGTGCCCTTATCGCACCCTTTCATCGAGCGACTGATCGGTACCATGCGCCGCGAATTCCTTGATCATGTGTTCTTCTGGAATGCCAATGATCTGGAGCGAAAACTGGAAGGATTCCGGCAGTACTGCAACGCGCATCGCGTGCACACTTCGCTCGACGGCAACACACGATCAGAAATCGCCGGCGAAACCACCAAACTCCTTGCTGACCTCAACCGATTTCAATGGAAAACTCATCGCCGCGGGCTGTACCAGTTACCCGTAGCAGTTTGAATAACAATTCGCCACACACACCTCGAATGTCCCCGCCCCGCCGCAAAGTACACCAGGATCCTGGGTGTGGCCGCCGCAATGTCAATCTGCCGACGCTTCTCTAACAAACTCCGATCTGGCGCCTGAATAGTGCCTGACCGCCGAAGCCATATTCTTCAAAGTCCTGGTAACTGATGTGATCGCTGCGTAATTGGCCAACCACACCGGTATCCAGCCGCCCGGATCGCCATACACCTGGTAGGTCACTTCCACCCAGCCATCTGCCTCGGGTCTTAGCCGCCAGAAGCCACCGAAATCAGGCACCCGTATAAACTGGCTTTCAGGTTCTGTAAACGCTGGAAAATTGGTGATCGTAATGGTGATTTCTGCGGACTCCGGATGCTGCCGGTAGTCGAAACGCACCACCGTATCACGGTCCTGCATAGGCCATGGTGCATCCACGACTCCATAGACATAGGCCTGCTTGTAGCCGTTTTCTTCGAGAATCGTGGCGCCTCCACTCCGGTAAACCCAGTGGCGATTGAACGGCGCATCTTTTAGCAACGCCATGACGGCATTCAGGGACGCCTTCAATCTGGTTACCCCCCTGATTTCCTGCAGCGCCGAGCCCTGGTATTCCCGTCGCTGGACAGATACATTCTCACCATTGGACACGGGTCGCCAATCGCCTGCCATGGCTGGCAGTGCCAACAGTACTCCAGCAATAAGCCCTGGACTCATAGCCCGGGCTAAACGGCACACCATCGGATCCCACCTTACTCATTCAAGCGTGTTTGAAACTGGCCGGACGTTATCCCGACCATTGTGGCAACGTTTTTGCGGAAAACGGCTTGCGACAGCCTGGTCTGGCGCTTTACCGGTCTTCTATTTGGTCGAACGGAAAAATGGCCTTCCAGTCGCGCTTCATATTCGCGATGGTCCAACCTTTTGCCTTCGCCGCAACGAGTGCTTTTTCGAGATGCCCGACCTTGGTGTCGCGATCATAAGCGTACTCACGCACGGCGTCGGTATGGTGAACGATAAGCGCGAATCCCGGGCGGCGGCGCACGTGCGGCGGCGCGCCGACACCGAACTGGCTGCCCTGCCAGCCGGCAACGGCAACATGATCGCGTCCTTGCCAAGTTGTCACACCGCTCAGAATACCAGCTGATGGCGGAAGCATGCAGGTCTCGTTTTATGCTCAGTGATCGCGACCGCTGCGAAAATCGAAGCGATCCGCATTCTCGCTCCTCAGAGCTTTAACACCCTGATCCCCGTGCGCATTCCCAACCCGCTCCTTCATAATCCGCTGAATTCCTTCGAAAACACCATGACAACCCCTTGAGCCACCGTCCCAGGAAAAGGTTCGGCCAGAACTTATGGCCGGAGTGGTTTTTCTGCGTTTTCTGCGGAGTTAGAGAAGTGTGAACGAGGTCCGTCGACAGTATCGCCGGTAGGCTTAAATCTAAAAAGCTAAGGACTGCACGACGCGGTCGCTCGGAGTTTTTACTCTGTCTCTGCCACGAAATGGCACCTGCGCCCGATGTTGGGACATGCTTGGCACGAAGGTGACAGTTCGAGGAAACAAGGCGGGATGGATAGCGACAAGTCGAAGCTTTGCCTGTGCTTGCAATGCGCCAATTCATGAAATAGGAGTTTACCCATTATGGCTAACCACCATGGCCTCAGCGACCTGAAGGGTCTTTCTGCATTCTGTCATCAGGGACATTCCGCAGAGCGCGGTGATCGGTTCGGTCGAATGTTTTCGTTGCTTTCCCCGCTGTATGTGAATCCCAGCGCAATCAGTGCCGTCGGCGCACAGGGTGGCCCGATGGACACCGGTTCGTCCAGCGCCGCAAACCGCACCCAGACGGTCGACGTAGGTCTGATTTTTTTTGGCCAGTTTGTCGACCACGACATCACCCTGGATACCACGACCAGCCTCGCGCACAATGTCGGCTCAGATGACGTGCAGAATGTGCGTACGCCGATCCTCGATCTTGATTGTATCTACGGGTCTGGACCCGAGGCCTCACCCTATCTCTACCATGGCGGCAACAGCCCGTTCGCCGGCGTCAAACTGCTGATCGGTGCCGACACTCCCGGTGCAACGATCGAACAACAGTCCGATCTCGCCCGCTCGCCGCATGGTACGGCGATCATTGGGGATCCCAGGAACGACGAGAACCGGGTGATATCCCAGCTTCAGCTGGCCATGATCCGCCTGCATAACAAGGTCGTCGACGAGCTCAGCAGCGCACACAGCGGATCCGACCTTTTCGAAGAGGCGCGCAGGACCCTAACCTGGCACTATCAGTGGGCTGTGGTCCATGACTTTCTCTCTGCACTCTGCGGCAAGGCCGCGGTCGATCGCATTCTCGGCGGCGGACGCAAACATTATTGTCCGAGCGGTGAGCCTTATATACCGGTGGAGTTCTCGGCAGCGGGCTACCGCTTCGGACATTCGATGATCCCGCAGAAGATCCAGGTACAAAAGGGCGGCACCCGCTTTGAGCTGTTCGGCACCACGCTGGGCACGGGCTTTTCCCCACTTACCGACGTGAAGGCCGCGGTCGACTGGGATGAGTTACTCGACAATGGTATCGGCCGCACGGTGCAAAATGCCGAGAAGCTCGACCTGATAATGGCCAGCGACCTGCTGGACCTGCCCTTCATCCCATCCGGTGAATCCTCCCTGGCCACACGCAATCTGTTGCGTGGCCAGGTGTTTCTGCTGCCGTCGGGTGAGGCGATCGCCCGACATATCGGACGCGACGAATCGGAGATCGATACCGTTTCCGCGCGGGTTAAAGCGCTGTTGCCCAACGCCTTCGATACTGGCTCGCCACTGTGGCTCTACCTGCTTGCCGAAGCTGAGGTAATCGGGCGCGAAACCTCGCCGCAATCGTTTGATCCAGGTGAAGGGCTGGGTCCCGTTGGCGCAACCATCGTTGCAGAGACCCTGATCGGCCTCATTGAACTCGATGAGGCCTCATGGCTAGGCGAAAATCGCAACTGGACGCCCGACAGCGCTGAGAATGGGCTCGGCATAAAAACAGTTGGTGGGCTCCTGACCTATGCGGGGACCGTGCCTGCCGTCGGTACTCCCTGACAATATCTAACCGTCATTACCGCGACGGGGCCGCCAGTTCTGGCGGCCCCGTCATCAGATGACTGTTGCGAATCGGATCACATGTCGCGCAGCGACCGTTGTGATCATCGTGCCGGCCTGCCTTCTCTCAAATTCTGCCAGGACGCTTTGACCGACAGCTCCTCTGGATTCCCCGTGGCGGCACGCTGACATCCCCTGCCCCAGTTCGCCTTCATCACCCACCCCGGTACCCTGTGGCTGGCGAGTTCATAATTTTTACCTGAATCGGGCAACCTAGGCAGTCTTGTTCCGGAACGCAAGCGCCCCTACCCTGCACGGCCATGAAGGATCTGCTGACACTCCTCCTCCATCTACTGACAACGATCGCCAAGCTCCTCGGACCGGGTGGCGCGAAGGCAGTCGTCGCCGACAGCCTGCTCATGAAACAGCAGGTCCTGGCCATCAATCGCCCTCGGCGACGCGAGCCCAATCTATCGGCACTCGATCATTGCCTGTTTGGTTGCTGGTCATTGTTTCTCGATCCACGGCGCATTCAGCGCGCTGCTGTAATGATCCAGCCTTCAACACTGTTGAAATTTCACGATCGGCTCAAGCAGCGAAAGTATCGACGGCTGTATTCAGCTGACCGCAAAGCAAAGCCTGGTCCCAAGGGACCATCGCGCGAACTCATCCTGGCCGCGCATTAACGGCCGGGTCCCAGTGTGGGTGGACCGTCATGGCTGAGCTTCCTGGGACACACGAAGGACAGCCTCTGACGCATTGACCTGTTTCGCTATGAATCGATTCACTTGAAGAGCCACTGGGTGCTTGTCGTCATGGATCGATTCACTCGGCGCATCATAGGTTTCGGTGTGCATGCCGGTGATGTCGATGGTATTGCCCTGTGTCGAATGTTAAACACAGCGATTTCTACCCAGGGTTCTCCGCATTATCTCAGTTCTGAAAACGACCCGTTATTCCGATACCACCGCTGGCAGGCGAATCTGCGCATCCTGGAGATTCAGGAGATCAAGACCGTTCCTTACGTGCCCTTACCACACCCCTTCATCGAGCGATTGATCGGAACCCTGCGCCGCGAGTTCTTCTGGAATGCCGAACATCTGGAGCGAAAACTGGAAGGATTCCGCCAATATGTACAACGCGCATCGCGTGCACACTTCGCTCGCCGGCGACACACCATCAGAAATCACTGGCGAAACCACCAGCCGCTGTGCCGACCTCAACCAATTCCAGTGGAAATCTCATTGCCGCGGGTTGTACCAGTTACCCATAGCAGCTTGAATAACAATTCGCCATACACAGGTTCCAGCTGCGGGCGATCAGCTCCTCCAGCAGGGAGTCGCGCGGATTCTCAAACATTGAGGTGCGGGATAGGGTTTCCGTCTACCGCTAGGTGGTCAGCACGATAATCTCGTCGTCTTCGTTCAACCGCAGGCGCTCGTCGCGCCCGGGATTGAGCTGCACGCCGCCGCCTGGCTTACTGTCCTGTCCCGCACGGCGAATGCCGATGGCGACCTCCCCGCGGGCGTCGGCGGCCCGTTGCAGGTCGGCGAAGCTGTAAACGCGCTCCCCTGCATCAGGGATCTCGGATTGGTTGCGATTTTCGGCCAGGTCGTAGTCCGCGATCCGGCGGAAGGAGATATCGCTGCCGCCCGAGCTGAACAGCTCGTCGAACACCGCCCGCAACTCGCGACGCAAGGCGACGCGGGTCAGCATGCGGCTGATGATGAGTGGACTGACAATGACCTCGCCACGCCGGTTCTCGAACAAGGAGGCATTGTCTGGATCGTGGAGCTCGACCAGCACCGGCGGCGCTTTTTCGGCGCCTTCCATCAGCTCACGGAGCAGGAGATAGCCAAGGATGGTGCGTGCGTCGGACTCGACGTCGGACTTGAGCCGCTCACTCGGCAGAAGGACCAGATTGTCGTAACTCGCCGGGTCCACGCTCTCCAGGTAGGCGGCCACCGTATAGTCGAACTCCAGCTGACGGATCTCGAGACGCTCCGTGGAGAGCGCCTCAGCCTTGATGCGCTTCTCGCGCTTGGCGGCCGATATCTGAGACACGATGTCGATGGCGAACGCCTCTTCGGCGTAGGCGGCGAACTCCTCGAGCAGGGCCGGGACCCGATGGTTCCAGCCCAGCATCAGCACCCGGCGCCGGCGGAGCGCCTCGCCAATGGTCTCCGGCGGCGCCGCGTCCGCGTAACTCGGGGCCAAGACCGCGATGCGGTCGTTCGCCTCCAGCCGCAGGTCGTCGGGTGGATTGAGCAGCGCCTGGAAACCGTCTCCCTGGGGACGCACGATGCCGAGCAACACACCCCCGGGGAAGGCGTAGGCCAAGTGCAGGAAGGAGACGCCGGTGAGCTGTGGCTCTTCGCGGACGTAGATCTGGCTGCCGCTTACGTCGGACACGAACTCGGCATAGACATGGGAAAGCCCCGGTTGGCGGACGTTCTGCACCAGCAGGCGGCTGATCACCTCGTCGCCCGCGACAATCTCCATCGGACCGGGATAGAGGGCGCGCAGGGTGCCCGCATGGCGCATGTCCTGGAGCTCCGCCACCACCAGCGGCGGTTGCTCGGGTGGTGTCTCCTCCAGCGCGGTGCCCATGGTCATCAGCGTCTTCACCGTGCGCGTGTCGGCGTCGAGCGTGCTGTTCACGGTGGTGTCGGCGGCCGGAATCAGGATGGCGCCGGCATGGGCGAAATCGACCCGCTCCAGGGCGTCCAGGCTCAGCGGGGTGCCGCTGCGCAAGATGATCTGCCGGTCGTTCCAATCGGCGCCGAGCTCGAGCTTGATCTGCTGCCCGAGGCTCGCATCCGCGCGTTCGGCCAACAAGGCCACGCGCAGGCGCCGAGCCCCCCGCTGCTGCAGGAAACGCTCTACCCGTCCCTGTGGAGACCAGGATCTCCTGCAGGATCGTCAGCGTACGGCTGGTCCAACCCAGGAGGACGAAGTGGGCGTCGAGGGCAACCGGCGTCAGCCCCTGCTCCAGGCGATTCATAGTCTCGTTCAGCCATTGCACGAGAATGGCGATGAGTGCCCCCATGAAAAGGACATAGCCGAGGACGGTTACCACCGTCGATATCGTTGCCTTGGCGACGCCTTGGTCATCGCCCAGGTAGCCTGGATCGGTGAGGCGCAGGAAGGCCCACCAGATGGCATCCGCGGCGGACTCGAAGCCGGGCGCGAGCGCGCGCGCCAGAAGACCCCCGACGATCGCGACCAGCACGACGAGGGTCAGGATAAAGGCAAGGCGCGCGGCAGGCCCGCGAACCATGGTCTGTTCAAGCCGGAACAGGAGCGAGTTTTTTAGTCGCGAGAACATGGGTTTCCCTCCAAGGGATATACCTAATCTATTTCACTTCACCGGATCTATTTCACTTCACCGGACGGCGCCGGCCCGCCACCGACGACCGCGACCTTCAAAGGCGCCAGGGTGTCCGTGTGCAAATCCCGCTGCGGGAAGGCGATGATGATGCCCGCTTCGGCGAACCGGGTGTGAATGTTGCGATGCATATCGGTCATCACGGGCAAACGGTCCGCGAGCGTCCCGACGAAGACACGAAAGCCGAGATTCAGACTGTTGTCGCCGAACCTTTCGAACACCACGCCGGCCGGCGGCTCCTCCAATACCCGCTCATCCTCACGCGCCAGCTCGAGCAGGATCTCCATCGCCCGGTCGACGTCGCTGCCGTAAGCAATACCCAGGTTGATCAGGACCCGGGTCGTTGCATCGGACAGCGCCCAGTTCAACAACCGGCCGGTGATCAGGTCACCGACCCTGATCGGGCGCTCGAACAGGCGCGAAAATCGAAGCGACCCCAAATCATCACTCCCGCAAACCCAAGGAACCCCTGATTAATTCTGGGCGAAGCAGATTGCGCTCGAGAATTTTCAGATTCAAGGCGCAAATTGCACGTAACAGCCGGCTATTGCGAAGATTTGCAACGCAGAAGCTGGAAATTATAAGTGCAAGATGCG
>Ga0265303_10000247_pt1 | contig 28880 bp, 23 predicted proteins | sample Helome_2_FD_192494 | JGI IMG/M metagenome (GOLD analysis project Ga0265303, IMG submission 192494) | Marine sediment microbial communities from subtidal zone of North Sea - Hel_20160317 (Illumina Assembly) | ecosystem: Environmental > Aquatic > Marine > Subtidal zone > Sediment ... | reverse complement strand
GCCTCACACCCAGTTCCAAGGCTCGGTTGCGATGTTTTTCACCGGTCCGTGAGGTGATCATGATGATCGGAATATCGCTGAGCTCCGGCGTGCTGCGCATATGCCGGGCCAGCTCATAGCCATCCATCCGTGGCATCTCGATATCCAGCAACATGACGTCAGGATGATGCTCCTGCAGCTGCGTCACCGCATCTACCCCATCCTTTGCCGTCACCACCTGCATGTTATGGCGCTCCAGCAGCCGGCTGGTGACTTTGCGCACCGTGATCGAATCGTCCACCACCATCACGGAGACTCCCTTGGTCACCGGACCTACAGCCATGGACTCGGCAGCCACTGGCTGTGCACTGTCCATTCTGACCAGGCTGTTTACATCCAGGATGAGCGCGATCTGACCGTCGGCGAGGATGGTGCCACCGGTAAACCAGCGCACCGTGCTCAGCTGCGCCCCGATCGACTTGACCACGATCTGACGGTTACCCAGCAGTCCATCGACCTGGATTGCGACGCGATGCTCGCCCGAACGAACCAGCAACAGCGGCAGCCAACGCAGCGCATCAGTCAAATGTGGCATCTGCGTGCCAAGCATGGAACCGAGGTAACGCACGCTGTAATCGCGGTCACCGTATCGAAACACCTCCTGCTCTCCGGCATAAATGGCGCGCAACTCGTCCAGTGAAATGCGGACGACGCCGTCCATGCTGCTGTGGGGTACCGCGTAGATCTCATCGCCCAGGGTCACGAGCAGGGAATCGGTAATCGCCAGCGTAAACGGCAGCCGAATAGTGAAGCTGGTACCCTGGCCCGGCTGAGAATCGATTTCGAGGGTACCGCCGAGCTGTTTGACCTCGGTAAGAACCACATCCATCCCGACCCCTCGGCCGGACACCTGGGAGAGTTCCTCGGCGGTTGAGAACCCCGGCTGCAGTATCAACTGATAGAGATCATCATCATCGATCGCGGCGTCTTTTTCGATCAGGCCGCGCTCTACCGCCTTGGCACGGATCCGTGCACGGTCGAGGCCTGCACCATTGTCGGAAAGCGTGAGCACCACATCTGCCCCTTCGCGCGCGAGGTGCAGGGTGACCACGCCTTGCGGCGCCTTGCCGTTTGCCAGGCGCGTATTGGTGTCCTCGATCCCATGCGACACAGCGTTTCGCAGCAGATGCTCGAGCGGACTCATCATGCGCTCGAGGATCGCGCGATCCATGTCTTCCTCACCGCCGATCACATCCAGGTTGGCCTGCTTGCCGACACTGTGACTCGTCTGACGAACGACGCGTTCGAGGCGTGGCACACGGCTGGAGAACTTGACCATCCGGGTGCGCAACAGGCTGTCCTGGAGATCGGTGGTAACGCGTGCCTGCTGTAGCAACAGGGTATCGGTATCCCGACTCAAATCACTTAGCGACTGTCCGAGGTTCGAAAGGTCTTCAACCGTCTCCGACAGGGCCCGCGAAAGTTGCTGCATGGTCGAATAACGGTCCATCTCCAGGGGATCGAAGTCGGCCCGTGCCTCACCTTCGCGTTCATGCCGTGAAAGAATCTGCGCCTCAGTCTCGAGTTCCAGGTCCCGCAACTGACTGCGCAGACGATCCGTGGTCTGCTGCAGTTCGCCAAGGTTGAACGCCGCGGTGCTGTTCTGCTGTTCCAGCCGGGCGCGGTAGATACTGACTTCGCCGGCATTGTTGACCATCTGGTCCAGGGCCTCGGAAGAGACACGGACCCGCTCACTGCCTGCCGTCGGTGCAGGCTCTTCTTCCGGCAGAGGACGCCTGGGTACGAAACCCTCTCCCTCGGCCTTCTGGTCCGACCCGGGGAACTGCACGATGGTCGAGTCATTGTCCACCACTGCCCCAACCGGGCCGGCTGCCGCGGCAACGAGCGATTGTTCAGCCAGGAGGCCGGAGTCGGCAAGCAGTTCCGAATCGGTCATCAGCTGAGAATCCGTCAGCAGTTCAGAATCGGCGTCCTGATTGTCGACGAAGGAAGATTCTGCCGCGATCACAAGAGAAGGCTCTGCCTCGACCACCTGCTCAGGCTCCTGAACCCAATCAGGTTCAACGTCGGCCACCATCTCAGACGCCGCAAAGGCCGGAGCCTCCTTGACGTCCGGGATCGCCGCCTCGACTGCCGCGATATCGTCCCACTCACGACCGCGTGCCGCTGCTTCCAGGCGCGTGATCATATTGGGATGCAGGTTCGGAACCGCACCCTTGTTCAATTGCTCGATATCCTGGGCAAGTACATCCGTAGCGTGGCGGACCAGGCGGGTCAACCGCTCGCTTGACTCCATGCGGCGCTCTGTGAGGCTTTCGAACACCGACTCGAGTGCGTGGCTCAGGTCTCCGACAGACGATACGCCCGTCAGACGGGCCCCCCCTTTGATGGTGTGAAGGGTACGCTGCAGCTTCGCCACGGCGCCCAGGTCACCAACGGCCGACACCCAGTCCGCAAGCTCGCCATCAAGCGAATCGAGCAGCTCTTTCGACTCTTCGAGGAAGATCTCCAAAAGCTCCGGATCCAGCGCCTCTCGGGCTGCCTGATCGGCATCAGCGCTTGCCTCTGTCGCCGGAGACTCGTGCATCAACCCATCGACCAGTGCGCTGATCTCGTTGCGCAGGGTTTCCCAGTCGGGGAGCTCCGCGTGCGGTTCCTCCAGGGTCTCCGCCAGACCCGTCAGCATACGATGACTCCGATCCAGTAGATCGAGCGAAGTGCTGTCCGTGCGTCGATGATGACCGTGCATGACGTTGGTGAAATCCTCCAGCGCACCGGCCAACTCGGCCATCGGTGGCGCGCCGGCGGCACGTGAGCTGCCATGCAGAGTATGCATCGCGCGCCGAACACCTTCGTCGAACTCGGTACCGCCTGACTTTTTCCGGCCACGTTTGACAAAGTCAGCAAGCTGACTCAGATGACCATACGCCTCATTGAGGAAGACCGAATTGAGACTTGAATCGGCGACGCTCAGGGGCGTCGACTCGAAACCAGACAGTTCCAAGTCCTGTGCCTCAGTATCGCTGCGTATGGACTCGTCCGCCCGTTTCCCATCAGCCAACATCGACTCTCGCCCGGTCTCTTCACCAACCGGCTCGAATGCGATGTCCGGCGGTTCAGCCAGGTCCTGCTGATCCGCGTCGAGAGAAAGCCATTCGACGTCAGGCGCTGACTGCTCTGTCTCTGCATCCACCACCGTCTTCTTACTCACCGGCGCGGGGGGCTGTGCCGCACCGGCCGCGGCGGCAGTCTCGCCGGAGGCCAGGGCAAATGCCCGTTCCGAAAGGGCGGACACAGCCGTGCCGGCCTCACCCAGGCGCTGACACTCTTCAACCAGCCGGGGCAGCACCCCAACCACCTCGTCCATCAGTTGGATAAGTTCCGGCGATCCCTGCACGGTACCGTCGATTACGCGATTGAGCAGATTTTCGACCGACCAGGAAAACTCGCCGATGTTGCTGGCGCCCACGATTCTTCCGCTGCCCTTGAGGGTATGGAAAGAACGCCGCATGGTCTGCAGAGACTCGCCATCCTCGCGATTGTCGCGCCATTTGGGGTAACAGTTCTGAATGCTTTGTAATTCTTCCCGCGCCTCTTCCCCAAAAATCTCGAGGATTTCCGAATCGACCTCTTCGACATCTTTGCTTGCTGCCATTTCTGACGGTTCTGCCGGCGTCGCTGCCGGTGCCTCCTCAACCGCGGAATCGGCCAACCCGTCACTGATATCCGCCGGCAGTGCGATATCCACATCGGCAGGTGCCTCCGGCGCAGTTGCCAAGGCTTGCTCGGTCACCGCTCGACGCAGATCAAGCCGTTCGAGTGCGGCGCTGGCGTAGGACAGGAGCTTCGAACGTTTCTCGCCGGGCTCAATCGCCGTCTGCATATAACACTCTGCGCTGATGACCACGTCCGCAAGGGCGTCACGCTGCTCCGGATCCGGCACCTCCGCCTCACCGCTCGCAAGACGGACGATGTAGGGGTTGAGGTCGCTTAGCAGTTGCGCTGCCTCCGGTAATTCAAGCATTTGCAGCACACCGGACACCCGGTGCAGATGCGAAGGAACATCGGTGAGCAACTCCGCGTAAGCAGGTTTTTCCAGATACTCCAGAATTGCATCCTTGGTCTTGGCCAGCTCGACCTGTGCCTCATCGATGGCGGTGCGCACATGCTGTTGCATCTCACCTTCCGACACCGACTGTAAGACCGTTCCATCCAATGGCTGGTCAAAATCGACTGCCAGATCGGCTCCGCTGGACAAGCTCGCCAGCGACGATTCGACAAACAGGAGATCGCTTGCCAGCGCCATCAGGCCTTCGTCAGGAACCGGCTCACCGGATTTTTCAGCCGCACGCAACTTGTCTCCGCGGTGCTTCAATCTGGACCGCAATTCACCGCGTCCGACCATACCGAGCGTGTCGCCGATCCGCTGGATCGGCTGCGCGAGATCCGTGAGGCGGCTGAGCTGACTGCGATCACTGCGCATGTAAAGGTCGAGGTGGTCCTTAACGTCACGAAGATCCTGGGCAAGGGCCTCACCGACTGCATTGAACAGTTCGCGATCAGGCCCGCCGAGGGCACGTGCACCCTGACTCTCTTGACCCTCTTCGGGGAAATTGTTGGCCAGATCGGCGGCCCGCTTTACCGCCATGACGCTCGCAGCGGTCGAATTGGAACGAGCTATGTAATAGAGGATGTTTTTCAGCAGGTCGACCGGAAAGTCGAGCATCGCCGCCTCTTCACCCTGATCTATGACCTGTTTGAATACCCGGTCCAGCTTGCCGAATAAGGGCTTCACGGCAAGTGCGGGGGCCTCCTCATCTTCGAGCAACGCCGTTGCGAGTGCCTCACCGGCATCGAGCAGGCGACGGAAACGCGCCGTGCCGGCACCGCTGTTCAACACGTCCAGCACGTCGCGGATCTGGGACAGTGCAGCGGGTACATTCTCACCCCGAATCCAGTGCAGCAGGCCGCGATGGTAAAGACTGCGGTGCTGGTGAATCAGGTGCGGCAGCTCACGATTGCCTGAACCCGGCCGCACCGTCTCCGCCGCAATCACAGCGTTCAGCTTGGGCGCAAACAGGGATGTTTCTGATACCAGAGGTGCGTCACGCGCGGCCCGCAGATCGTTCATCAGCGGAAGCAGAACCAGAGGGATATCCGCCCCTCCGCTTTCGATCTTTTCCAGATACGCGGGCAACTGAACCATGCCCAGCATCAGCGCCTCAGCGGCGGCTTCCCCACGCCTGGCTTTTCCCTGCCGAAGCGCCAGGGCCAGCTGTTCCATCTCGTCCGCGAGCATTGCCGCGCCGTAGACCTGGGCCATCTCCAGCGCACCATGCGCGTGGTGCAGTTCATCCAGACAAATTTCGAGTCTGTCCGACTGTCCATCGACAAAATCCTCGAGTGCGTTGCGTGCTTCACGCAATGTCTGATCGATTTCGCCGCGGATCCATCGGAGCGCACTCCGGTCCTGACGCAGTTCTGGCATCATGACGCTATAGCCTCCGTTAGCCCACCGACGCTTCGTCGTCCGGCAACTTAAAGCGCGCCACGGTCTGACGCAGTTGCTCGGCCATCTGAGCGAGGGTTTCAATAGATTGTGTTGTCTGTTCGGTACCTTCCGAGGTCTTGCTGGTAATTCCCTGGACCACACTCATGGTTTCATCAATCGAGCCCGCCTCCTGGGACTGCTGCTGCAACCGCGACGCCATGGTCTGGGTGACACCGGCAATCTCTTGCGAAACCTGCTCGATCCTTTGCAGGGCCTCACCCGCGTCCTCTGCCAGCTTGGCACCACCGACCACCTCGGAGGTACTTGACTCCATCGAACTCACAGCCTCGTTGGTATCTGCCTGAATAGTCTTTACGAGTGCATCGATCTGCTTGGTTGCGTTTGCTGAGCGTTCGGCGAGCCGCTGCACCTCGTCCGCAACGACCGCGAAACCACGCCCTGATTCGCCGGCCATCGCCGCCTGCATCGCCGCATTCAGTGCCAGAATATTGGTCTGATCAGCAATGTCCTCGATCAGTTCGACGATGTTACCGATCTCCTGTGAACTCTCACCGAGCCGCTTGATCCGTTTCGAGGTTTCCTGGATCTGCTCGCGAATATTGTCCATGCCAGAGATCGTGCGTCGTACGGTACTGCCTCCTGCCGCCGCGATATCGACCGACTGCTGAGCGATCTCGGCCGATTTGGTCGATTCCTCGGCCATCTGCTTCATCGCCTCCGACATCGCCTTCACCGTCTGGGATGCCTTCTCGATCTGATTGCGCTGGTGATCAGAGGCCTCTTCCAGGCTCAGGGCGGTACCCCGTGTCTCCTGTGCAGATGCCGATACCCGTACCGACGTTTCGTTGATGGTCGTTACCAGGGTACGCATCTCTTCGACCGCCTGGTTGACCGAGTCGGCGATCGCGCCGGTGATATCCTCGGTGACCGTTGCCTCTATCGTAAGATCGCCGTCGGACAAATCGACCATCTCATCCAGCAGGCGTCGAATGGCTGCCTGGTTTCTAAGGTTCTGCTGATCTGCTTGCTGGGCACGCGTTCGTGCGTCACGCAAAAGCGCGAAACCAAGCACAAGCAACCATACGATAGCCAGTAGACCAAGCATCGAAACCAGTGTCGGACCGATCCTGATGGGCCCAAACATGCTCGCGTATTGATCACTGTTGTATGCAGCCGCCAGTTCGCTGGTTGCCACATCCAGGGCATCGGATGCCGCTGTCACGCCACCGGTAGCCTCCATTGCCGGCAGCACGCCGGGCGCCACCTCGATGATCTCGGAGACATAATCATTGATTGACCGGAACAGTTTGGCCGCCTCGGCCAGCTTTCGTTCAGCTTTCGAATTGGTGACCCGGGCGACCTTGAGCCCGACATCACCTTTCAACATACCGTTGAGCACCCGGCCGAAACGCTCTGTGTCCAGGCTGAACTGGTCGATAGCCGCCGCAGTCTGGGTGCCGCCAGACAACACCCGGCTGACATTGTCACGCAGACGTTGGGCCAGCATCAGCTGGCGCGTCGCAACGTAGACCTGTTGCTGATCCGCCTTGGAACCGACCAGGATGAGCACTACCTCATCTGAGAGTTGCTGCAGACGCGGGATGGCCTTGTTGATGACATCGACGAACTCGCGAATTGAAAGGATCGCATTCTGATTGACCAAAATCTCGTCAGCGTAGGCGCGCAAGGCGAGCCAGCGGTTCTCAGCGTCACGCAGTGGCTCGACCATGGGCCCCGGTGATGCCGCGAGCCGGACATTCGGTGCTCCATTCTTCAGTTCATCCATCAGCGTGATGAACCGGTCACGACTTACCCGCAGCCGTTCGAACGAAGCCGGGTCACCTGCCGCGGCCTCCAGAGCATATTTGGCAATCTTCTGGCTGAGAACCTGTTGTTCCGAAACCCTCTGGAGATACTGCTCGCCCTGCCTCTCCATACGGGAAAGAGCAGCAAATGCAACAATGGCCGCGATAACCGTAAACAGGACCAACGCGGTCAGCAAAGGAATCGAACGATTGCCGCCGGCGGAAGTTTTCGCAGTACTTTTCATAAAGGGTTCCCTGAGACAGTTAGCTTTAAGCTAAGTTTTCCCTTGGCAAAGATTGAACATTCGGAATTTTTGGGTAGCCACGTCTTGTCCATCTTCCACCATCACCGCGAGGCCGACCGAAATTCCGGATCTGCAGCCAGGGCAGACATACTGAACACCGGCCAGACCTCGTCATCGAGGCTGAACGCTTCATAGACGTAAGCGCCCAATGCACCCTTCATGCGGGCGTTGGGCAGGCGATCAGCGAGATCGAAATGGCGCATACCCTGAACTGAAGGCACCAAGAGGCCCGCAACGAGGCCTCGCAGACGCAATACGAGGATACGTGAAGCTTTTGATGGAACCACCGCCTTTGCCCCGAGATAGACCTGCAGATCAATCACCGGCAGCAGGCTGCCGCGCACATTGGCCAGGCCGAGCATCCAGCGCTTTGCGCCGGGCACCCTGGTAATCGCGTCCTGGTATGGAAGCATCTCGCTAACCTCACTCATGGCAGCCGTCATGCGAACCCCCAAGACATTGAAGACCAGCGCATCCCAGAAGTCCGCCGAACCCTTGACCTGCGGCAGTTGCTGTGCAGCCATCTGGCTGCGTTGTTCGATTTCGGCAAGGGTCACCATGGCGTCCCTGGACGAAATCGCGTTCTTTTTGACGAGCTCCAGCATGTCGATCAGTCCAGCAACTCGCCGATTTTGTGCAACAGTTCCCGGCTGTCCACAGGTTTTACCAGGTAGCCCTTAGCGCCTTGCCGCATCCCCCACTCCCTGTCCGTATCCTGGTCTTTCGTGGTGACCATCAGTACAGGGATCTTCTGCGTCTTCGGATCACGGCTGAGCTTTCGCGTCGCCTGAAATCCGTTGATACCCGGCATGACCACATCCATCAGAATCACGTCGGGCCCCTGCGACTTTGCAGCGGCAATCCCCGCCTCACCATCAGCTGCGGTCAGGGCTTCGTGTCCACCATGTTGCAGGATCCTCGCAAGCACATGCAGCTCGGTGGGCGAATCATCGACAATCAGAATCTTGGCCATGGGTCTCGTTTCAGTCAGCTGGTGAGAGCGCCATCAGGCGGCCTTGGCGGCGTGCCTTTTGATCGCCCCCAGCAGCTCGTCCCGCGTAAAAGGCTTGGTGAGATACTGCTCTGACCCGACGATCCGTCCCCGTGCGCGATCGAACAGCCCGTCCTTGCTGGACAGCATGATCACAGGGATACTGCTGTAGAGCTCATTGTGCTTGATCAGCGCACACGTCTGATACCCATCCAGGCGTGGCATCATGATATCGACGAATATGAGGTCAGGATGATTGTCCGCGATAACGGACAGGGCCTCGAAGCCGTCCGTTGCGGTCAACACCTCGCAGCCGGCCTTTTTCAAAAGAGTTTCTGCGGTGCGACGAATCGTTTTGCTGTCGTCGATCACCATGACTTTCAAACCACCGATATTCACTGAGTCTTCACTGCTCACGCCTTGCCCCCTGTGTACCTGTAAAAGCCCCGTTCACTGGCGCGGCACCACGGTGGTCAGCCCCCAGAGCTGCCACATCTGCATTCCGCCACGGTAATAGCTGATCTTTTCACCGGGATATCCGACATCCAGCAGCCCCCGGATTGCACGTGGCGACTGTCCGCACGCCGGCCCGTTGCACCAAAGCACCAGATCCTTGGCCATGGCAAAATCCCAGTCCTCTGTCTTGTGACGGGCGTCTGCCCAGCCCCAATCCTCCAATAACTTTTCTGTCGCCCCGACCTCGCCGCGTTCCTCGGCCCCGAAACTCTTGATAGCCGCGACCAGTTCGGGGTCGTCCCCGCCCTTCCCAAACAGCGTAAAAGGATAGTTTACGGATCCGGGAATCGTGCCCTTGCGAAACCAAGATTCGGTTCGAGCGTCGATCAGGACGCCGCTGCCATCACGCAGTTTGGTTTCCATGAAATCGAACAGCTCGACTTCCCCGATCGTCCCAACCGATGAATCTGGCGTCGCCGGCTGAATACAGAACGGCGGGCACTTGCGCCCGGTCTTGGCGAAATAGCCCTTCAGCTCGTAATCAGGATCCTGGACGCGCTGAACCTTTACCGCGCGCCCTTCGTGAATGACATGGAGGTAAGGTTTTCCTGCCACCAGGGGGATAAGCTGCGCCGTCTCACCAACTTGCACCTTTTCGGCGGCATGAACGCCGCACACCTGGAACCCGCCGACGAGCGCGATTGTCCAGACACATCGAAGAAGCCAATCCATCTTTTTCCCTATGCCGCAATCAACCGCGGCGTCAATCTCTGCAATCATGGATGCAGGTACCTGTCGACGACCTTGTCGCGCAGCACCTCCATGGAGGCGCCATCGCCGTAATCGACAAATATCTCTTCACGACTGCGCTCAGGCAGCCTACGGTAGAAACTGTAGGTCCCCACGTGCCGCTGCCGTAGCAAGTCCTCAAAGCTTTTACGCGATGCCACCCGTTGCGCGCCTTGCACTCCGCGGGTTTGAGCCAGCCGAGCAGCAGCGTCCTCTTTCCCTGTATCGGTCGAACCCGCCTCGACCTTAGTCACCTCTGCATCAAGCATTTGTAGATAAGGGTCATCAGCCGCATGCAAACCTGACAGCGGCAATGCGATCAACACGGCACCAACGACGGGGCAGAAACACCTTGATAGCGGCGTCCTGCCAGGTCGTAGTTTGGGGTGGATCATTGTCCCTCCGTTCTCAAATCCCGGTGCCGCTGTTCCCGCGTACTCTCAGATCCAGAATCGAAGAGGCATTTAATTCGGGTCAAAATAGCAAGCGCGTTGTGGGTCTGCAAGAATACCTCGGCGTAACACGCTCAACCTTTAGCTGATATACCCAGTTCAGCATCGCAGGAGGAACACCGCCGATGGCTTTTTCGCTCGGAGTCGTAATGGACCCGATCTTTACGATAAAGGTCTACAAAGACAGTACCTTCGCCATGTTGCTCGAGGCCCACAGGCGCGGCTGCCCTCTCTGGTACATGGAGCAAAAGGACCTCGCCCTGCATGACGGCCGCTGTATGGCCCACATGCGCGCACTCGAGGTCCGCGATGACCCTGACGACTGGTTTTCACTGGGCGAGGTTCAAACCCGGGCACTGGATACGGTCGATGTCGTGCTTATGCGCAAGGACCCGCCGTTCGATATGGAATACGTCTATACGACCTACCTTCTCGAGCAGGCGGAGGCGCGCGGCAGCCTTATCGTCAATCGTCCGAGCGCCCTGCGGGACGCCAACGAGAAGCTGTATACCGCCTGGTTTCCCGAGGTCTGCACCCCGACCCTGGTCAGCCGCAGCCATGCCGAGTTTGATGCATTCATCAATACGCACAAAGACGTCATCATGAAGCCGCTCGACGGCATGGGCGGGGCCTCGATCTTCCGGGTGCGGGCGGGCGACCCCAACCGGAACGTCATCATCGAGACGCTCACCAGGCATGGAAAGCGTTACACCATGGGGCAGAAATTCATCCCTGAGATTGTCGATGGCGACAAGCGAATCATCGTCATTGACGGCAAGCCGGTGCCCTACGCCCTTGCCCGCGTCCCGAGCGCGGGGGAAAACCGCGGCAACCTGGCTGCCGGCGGAAGCGGCATCGGTGTCGCGCTGAGTGACAAAGACCGCGAGATCGTGGAGACTGTTGCTCCGCGTCTGCGTGAACAGGGGATCCTGTTCGCCGGTCTCGACGTGATCGGGGACTTTCTGACCGAGGTGAATGTCACCAGCCCCACATGCATACGCGAACTCGACCAGTTATACGACCTCAATATCAGCGCCGTCCTGATGGATTGCATCGAGCAAAAACTCGCAGTATGAGAATGCTTGTCCTGCCGCGCATCAGCGTCTTTTTGATCGGACTCCTGACGGTGTCAAGCGGTCTCTCGGGCTGTGACGCCCAGGACCCCGTTTCGCGGGGCCGGATCAACGCCTTCGATACGGTGATGGAGGTCACCCTGATCGGGGTGGATCGCCAACGGGCGGCGGAGATCACCCGGGTGTTGGAGGCCGATCTCCGGCTGATGGAGGCAGCCTGGCAGGCATCAGAGCCCGGTCCCGTGTCGCACATGAACGCGCTGTTCAACGAAGGTTCTCCACCCTTTGCCGCGCCACCCTCGGTACTGCCGCTGCTGCGGTTGTCCAAGACGCTCTCGGAACGGAGTGAAGATCTGTTCAACCCGGCCATCGGACACCTGACAAGGGCCTGGGGTTTCCAGGGCCGCGAGCCCGAGTGCCTGCAACCGGCGCCCCCGGAAATCATCGACCTGATCGTCGCGGCCCAACCGAACATGCGCGACATCACCATCGACGGCTTGCGGGTGTCGTCGCGGAAACAGACCGTAAAACTCGATTTCAGCGGTATTAAGAGGGGATTCGCGATCGATCAGGCCATCGCTCGACTGCAGGAATTCGGCGTTCAGAATGCAAGCATCGATGCCGCAGGCGATCTGCGCGCGATCGGCTCACGCGACGGCCACCCCTGGAGCATCGCCATCCGCGGTCCCGAAGGCGGAGGGGTCTTGGCCACCCTGCAGATCTCCGGCAATGAGGCCGCCTTTACGGCGGGACGCTACAAGCGGAACTTCACCTGGGAAGGCGAGGTTTACCACGACATCATCGATCCACGGACGGGTTATCCGGCGATGGCTACCGCGTCAGTGACCGTGCTGCACGCCAATGCCTCGACCGCAGATGCCGCCGCCACGGCCCTGTTCATTGCCGGCCCGAAAGACTGGCACCGGGTGGCCAGGAAGATGGGGATACGCTACGTCATGCTGACGGACAACGAGGGCCGGATACACATGAACCCGGCCATGCAGGCGCGTGTTAAGCTCCAGGGCAGCAACTACAAGGTGATCATCAGCGAGCCTTTGGCGTAGGCCGGCACCGCGCATGAAGACAGCCCGGGGGGCGATTAACCCGGCATATTGGGTGGCCGGGTTGATAAGATCCCGATCCCGGATTTGCGACTCATTCATACAACCAGACGGGCCCTGACCCGCCCAGACGCATACCCTTGGACATCAGCGGCAACCTTGCAATAGATCGTTCGAACGAGCCTCTCGGGATGGCCGTGGTCGCTGCATTGGCGGTCCATGCCTTTTTGATCCTGAGCATTAGCTTCGATGTATCCCGGGAAAAACCGCCGGCTCCCGAACGGACCCTGGACATCACGCTGGTCCAGCCAAAGGTCGAACCCAAACTCACCGAGAACCCGGATTTCCTGGCACAGCAGAGCCAGGAGGGTGGCGGCGAGGAAACCATCAAGGAGCGTCAGACCAGCCCCCTGGGAAATCCGGAGGCAAGCCCCATATCCAAGCCGGCCATGGAGCTCGAACGCTCCGGCACCCCTGAGCCGGAACCCATACAGAAACCGGAGATCATTGCCGCCGAAAAGGCCCCGCGTGCCGAGCCCACACCGCCGCCCAAACCCAAGGTGAAGGCCAAGCCAAAAGCCAAACTCAGCCAGCTGCTCGCCAGCACCCAGCTGGAAATCGACCGCCTGACCGCCGAACTGGACCGGCGCAGCCTTTCCGCCTCGCGTCAGGACCGGCGCAAGGCGGTAAATGCCAGCACCCAAGAGTATCAGTATGCCGCCTATCTCGAGGCCTGGCGCAGCAAGGTCGAAAAGATCGGCAACTTGAACTATCCGGACGAGGCCAAACGCAACAAACTCTACGGCAACCTCCTGATGCACGTAGCGTTACGCGCAGATGGCAGCGTGGAACGAATCCGCGTCGTACGCTCATCGGGCCATAAGCTCCTGGATGACGCTGCGGTCCGGATCGTACGCATGTCGGCGCCATTCTCGCCCTTCCCGCCCGAGATCCGAAAGCAGGTGGACATCCTGGATATCACACGCACCTGGCAGTTCCTGGACGGTGATACGCTTTTTTCGTCGAAATAACCGCCTCTTGCCGCAGGGAGGCGGGCGCTGGATACTGTGATGATGAGCCAGTCAGACACATTGAAGAACCAGTTGCTGATCGCAATGCCGACCCTGGAAGACCCGAACTTCTCGCGCACCGTGACCTATATCTGCGAGCACAGTGATCAGGGTGCCATGGGCATCGTGCTCAACCGGCCGACCGAGTTGTCTCTGGCCGACGTGCTCAGGCATATGGATATCGAGGGCGGGCTTGGCAATGCCGGCGAGCAGATCGTCTTTCTCGGCGGCCCGGTCGAGGAAGAGCGCGGCTTCGTGCTGCACAGTCATACCGCCCCCTGGGCTTCCACTCTGGCCGTGAACGACGTTATCAGTGTCACGACATCGCGAGACATCCTCGAGGCGATGGCGCGCGGTGACGGCCCTGCCCACACACTTGTGGCACTGGGCTATGCCGGCTGGGGAGCCGGGCAACTCGAGCGCGAACTCCAGGACAATGCCTGGCTGAGCGGTCCCGCCGACCAGTCCATTCTGTTCGAACTGCCACCGGATCAACGTTGGGAAGCCGCTGCGCGCCTGTTGGGTGTCGACGTGAACCTCCTGAGCAGCGAGGCCGGACACGCCTGATGGAGGTCCTGCTCGGGTTTGATTACGGTACGCACAAGATTGGTGTGGCCGTAGGTCAGCCCCTGACCGGAACCGCGTCGCCGCTCGAAACCCTGGGGCTGGTAAACCACAAACCCGATTGGGGCAAGATTGCCCGCTTGCTCGAAGAATGGCGACCGCAGGCCCTGGTCGTCGGCCACCCTTTTGAAATGACCGACCGCGAGGCAAACAATGCCGAAGGTGCCAAGAAATTCGCGCGTCAGCTGCACGGTCGCTTCCACCTGCCGGTACACATGGCGGACGAGCGGCTGACCAGCCGCGAGGCCTGGACGCAGCTCGGCAGGGAAGCCGCCAAGGACCCAACCAGGGTAGACTCTTACGCTGCCAAGCTGATCCTGGAAACCTGGCTCAATGAGTGAAAGCACCCTATTTATGAAACACGACGCCATCCTGGACCTGATCGCCGGAATGGCGCAGGTACTGCAGCACCGGCTGGATGACCGTCAGCTCGACAACCCCGCCATGATCGGCATCCACACCGGCGGGGCCTGGGTGGCGCAACACCTGAACACCTTGTTGGCGCTGGAAGAACCCAGCGGCCTGCTGGACATCAGTTTCTATCGCGACGACTTCACCCAGATCGGCGTCAATCCCCAGGTCAAACCGTCGCAGATCAATTTTGACCTCGACAATCGCAACATCATCCTGGTGGATGATGTACTGCATACCGGACGTACCATCCGCGCGGCGATGAACGAGATCTTCGATTTCGGTCGGCCGGCCTCCATCACCCTTGTCACCCTGATAGAACGCAGCGGGCGCGAGCTGCCGATCCAGCCGGACGTGATCGGTCTGAGTCCGCCACTGGGACTGGCCGACCGCATCAAGCTGACCGGCCCCGATCCACTCAGCCTGGAAATTCTGCACGGGCCAAGGACAGGAATATAAACGAGGCCTCAGAGCGCGATGCCAAGCCAGAAATCCGACAAACTGCAACTGAACGAACATGGCCGCATGCGCCATTTCCTGACCATCGAAGGGCTCAGCCGGGAACTGCTTCTGCAGATTCTCGATACCGCAGAATCCTTTGCGACCCTGCCGGGTCGGCCGGTGAAAAAGGTCCCGCTGCTGCGCGGACGCATCATCACAAATCTCTTTTTCGAGAGCAGCACGCGTACCCGGACCACCTTCGAACTGGCGGCCAAGCTGCTGTCGGCCGACATCATCAACTTCAACATCAGCACCTCGGCCACCTCGAAGGGCGAGACCCTGCTCGACACCCTGCGCAACATCGAGGCCATGCACTCGGACATGTTCGTGGTGCGGCATGCGCAGTCGGGCGCGGCACACTTCATCGCCCAGTATGCATCACCAAGGGTGAGCGTGATCAACGCCGGCGACGGTCGCCACGCCCACCCCACCCAGGCCATGCTGGACATGTTCACCATCCGCAAGCACAAGGGCGATTTCACCCCCTTGCGCGTGGCCATCGTTGGTGATGTCCTGCACTCGAGGGTGGCGCGCTCGCAGATCCTCGCACTCAACACCCTCGGGGTCAGCGAGGTCCGTATCGTCGGCCCGCGCACCCTGTTGCCGACCGAGGCGCGGGCCCTTGGGGTACATGCGTTTCACGACCTGGAAGAGGGCATCAGGGACGTGGACGTGGTGATCATGCTGCGACTGCAGAACGAGCGCATGGATGGCTCCCTGCTGCCCAACGAACACGAGTATTTCCGTCTCTACGGACTGACCGATGAGCGCCTGGAAAGTGCCAAGCCTGACGCGATCGTAATGCACCCCGGGCCGATAAACCGCGGCATCGAAATGGACTCGGCGGTGGCCGACGGACCCAGGTCGGTGGTGCTTCAACAGGTTAGTTACGGCATCGCGGTGCGCATGGCTGTGCTGTCGATGGCCATGCAGTCACAGGCAGACCTCGGGGGTGAGGCATGAGCGCCAGCATCATCAACGGTAGGCTGATCGACCCCGCGCATGACATAGACGACCTACTGGATCTGCATATCGACGGCAATGTCATCGTCGCCGTGGGTGACCCACCCGCTGAATTTGCCGCCGAGGAAATCATCGATGCCCGAGACTGTGTGGTCTGCCCCGGACTGGTCGACCTCGCGGCCAGCCTGCGCGAGCCCGGATACGAGCACAAAGCAACCCTGGCCAGCGAGACGGCGGCAGCTTCACGCGGTGGCATAACCGCCCTGCTGTGCACCCCGGACACCAACCCGGTGATAGACAACTCGGCCGTGGTCGAACTGGTGCACCGTATCGCCAGGAAACTCGGGCAGGCACGGATACTGACGACCGGCGCATTGACGCGCGGACTCAAGGGCGAGCATCTGTCAGAGATGGCCGCACTCAAGGCGGCCGGCTGCGTGGCTGTAAGCAATGCGCACTATCCCCTGGCATCGACGCTGGTGGAGCGCCGTGCACTGGAGTATGCAGCCACCTTCGGCCTGCCAGTCTTCCTGCGTTCCGAAGATCGTCATCTGCGAGCCGGTGGCTGTGTGCACGAGGGTGCCGTGTCCACGCGCCTCGGCCTGCCGGCCATCCCCTCGGCCGCGGAGAGTGTTGCAGTCGCACGCGATCTGGCCCTCGCCGAGCACACCCAGGCCCAGGTGCATTTCCGCAACCTGTCGACCCAGACTGCGGCGCGCATGATCGGCGAGGCCCAGTCGACCGGGTTGTCGGTGACTGCCGACGTCGCTGTCCACCAGCTCCACCTTACCGAGATGGACGTGGACGGCTTCGTCGCCGAATGCCATGTCTCGCCGCCATTCCGCACCCTGGCCGATCGTGATGCGCTGCGTCGCGCATTGGCCGACGGGACCATTTCGGCGATCTGCTCCGACCACCAGCCGCACGAGCCCGATGCCAAGCAGCGCCCCTTCCCAGAGACCGAACCGGGGATCTCGGGTCTTGAGACGCTGCTCGGCCTGACCCTGCGGCTGGTCGAAGAAAAAGTGCTCGACCTCCCCACCGCACTGGCCCGCGTCACAAGTGGCCCGGCTGACATCCTGGGGCTGCCCTACGGCCGGCTCGGTATCGGCTCACCGGCCGATGTCTGTGTGTTCGACCCGAACCGGGACTGGACCCTGCATCTCGACGAGATGCGCAGCGAGGGCCGCAACACACCTTTTGACGGCTGGGATTTCCCCGCCAGCGTCACGCACACGCTATTCAACGGACGCGTGGTCTACCGCGCAACGCCAGTGTCCTGAGTGAGAGGTTCGCATGATTTCAGAGTGTCCCGAATGCGCCGAAGCAAGGCGTGAATCGCCGGCGATGGCAGGCCCTCGGCAAGATTCACAACGCAGCAGTGGTGCATTCGGGGCACTCCCTACGGGCGGGTCAGAAAAGCTCCTGGACCGGCGTTGCATTCGTTCGAATTGGCGGCGGCCAGTCCTTCACTCATGCGCCTAGGCCAGGAACATTTCTGATCCCGCTGAAACGATGCGAACCTCTCACTCAGGACACTAAACTAATGGAAAGACCCCACCGTGGCACGATTTTGGTCGAAGAGGCTGAAATAATCGGTCACCAGGCATTCGACGGAGACCAGTACGTGATGCGGGTAAACTCACCCGGCTGTGCGGAACGTGCGCGGCCCGGGCAGTTTGCACATCTGACTGTCGACCCCCAGCGCCCCATGCGCCGCCCGATTTCCATCATGCGCACCTCGGCCGAGTACGGCTGGGTGGATTTTCTGTACAAAGCGCTCGGCGAAGGCACACAGCTGCTGGCGCTGCGCCAGCCGGGTGAAATCATCAGCGTGCTCGGTCCGATCGGCATCCCGTTCGAGATCCGAGAGAAACGCCCGCTGCTGATCGGCGGCGGTGTCGGCATGCCACCGATGATCTTCATTGCGGAATCGCTGCGTAGTGCCGACAGACAACCCTTCGTGGTCCTGGGTTCCGAGGTGCCGTTCCCGTTCACACCCAGGCCTTCGCATTTCCTGCTCAAAGGTATACCCGAAGGCGTCATTGGTGCCATGCCGCTATTGGAGGACTGGGGCATTCCAAGTCGGCTTGCCAGTCTGCAGGGCTACGCCGGATGCCACCAGGGTTATGTCACCGACCTGAGTCGACGCTGGCTGGACGGCCTGAATGACGAGGAACGCGCCGAGGTCGGTGTTTATGCCTGCGGCCCGCATCCCATGCTCGAGGCGGTGGTCAATCTCGCGCGCGACTACGGGCTGCCGGTTCAGGTGTCGCTGGAAGAGTTCATGGCCTGCGCCGTGGGTGGCTGCGCCGGCTGCGTGGTCGAGGTGGCCACATCCGAAGGCCCGGCGATGAAACGGGTCTGTGTCGATGGCCCGGTATTTGATGGATATACGGTGTTCTGATCAGCGTCACCGGCGCGCATCCGAACCACCCCGGGTTGACCCCAAAGTGGTCCATGCAAATGAATGCTCAGGAGACTACTGATGCTTCCGTCGAGACGTCTCGGCGTTCGGGCGTAACCCGTAGAATCGCGGCAACCAGCGTTTCCGGCAATACCGGCTTGACTAGCTGATCATCCATTCCGCTCTCCAGCGACTTTTCCCGTTCCTCTTCGGACACGTGGGCGGTCAAGCCAATGATCGGCAACGCCGGTTGTGACTCTCTGATCCTGCGTGTGGCCTGCCGGCCATCCATTTTCGGCATCTCAAGATCCATCAAAATGACGTTGAAGGCGTCTTTCCCGCAATCCAAAACTGCTTCCACGGCTTCCATGCCGTTGGCAGCTGCCGTTACCATTGCACCCTCGGCCTCGAGCAATACTTCGACGATCGTGCGGTTGATCCGCACGTCATCCGCCACCAACACTCGGACGCCCGCCAGACGTCGCTCGCCAGACACATCCGGCCCGCCGTTTACCTCTGCCGCCGATGGGGTCGCCAGATACACCTGAATAGGTAGGCGCAAGATGAATTCGCTGCCGACACCCGGTTCACTGAGCACCTTGATCTCCCCGCCCATGAGACCCGCGAGCCTGTTGCTGATACTCAGGCCCAACCCTGTGCCCTCATGATTTCTGGTCAGGGTGTTTTCAAACTGGTGGAAAGGCGTGAATAAGCGTCTGAGCTGTTCGGCCGACATACCGATTCCAGTGTCTCTCACCTTGAAAAAACTGACCTCAGATTCACGATAGACATCAAGGAAGATCGAGCCCCTCTCCGTAAACTTGACTGCATTGCTCATCAGATTGATCAGGATCTGCTGAAGGCGAAAGGTGTCACCGAGTACCCAATCGGGAACATCTTCGGCAACACACACCTGCATCTGCAGCGATTTTGCTTCCGCACGCGGCCGAAGCATTTGAGCGCATGTGCTTACAACCTTTCTCACTTGAAAAGGAACCGATTCGGTCACCAGGGTGCCGGCTTCAAGCTTTGAAACGTCGAGAACGTCGTTGACGACGTTCAGGAGATGCCCGCCAGCTTCGAGAATCTGTTCGAAGGTCTGCGCTATCTTTCGGTTGTGACTCTCACGCCTCCCAATTTGTGACAGCCCCAGCACCGCGCTCAATGGCGTACGAATCTCGTGGCTCATATTCGCCAGGAAATCGCTCTTGGTCCTGGCAAGTTTTTCTGCCCGATTGCGGGCATCCACCAATTCGGCTGTACGCTTACTCACCTCTTTTTCAAGGCGGTCCCGATGACCCTGCAACGCACGCTGCACCGCCCGCATCTCGGTAATATCCTGCATCATTCCCGTGGCCCGAAGAACCCGACGGGGACCGAAAATGCCAAAATCAGCCATTGCATGCACATCAATACATTTTTGTTCGCTGACAATGAGGCGAAACTCGACATCCATTCGACTGCCCCCGCGACCGCGGTGCCAGGCAATCTTCAATCTGCTCCGGTCGTCCGGATGCACCAGCGCCAGGAGGCCCTGCCAGTCCTGAACCCGCTCAAGCGCAATGTCAATGCGGCCCGCACCTTGACCAAATGCAAAGCCACCCTCCAGCGGGTGACCCACCCAACTGGCCACTTTTGCCATGGACTGGGCCAATTGGAGACTTTGTTCACTCTTGCGCAATGCCTGCTCAACCGCCGTGCGCGCCTCATCCAGTGACTCGATCTGTTCGGATACCTTGCGAATGGCATCGACCACAAGGTCTATCTCATCTCGAGGACCGCTATCTGGCGGAATACTGGGAAGTTCGTCACGCAAACTGATAAAAGATTTTTCGGCGAGGAATGGAAGCGCATATACCACGTCCTGAATCCGCTGCATCGGCCCCGACATCAACAGCAGGAGCGTCAACTCCGAGAGCATCAGTCCGGCCAGGCCCAGGATCAAGCTGTCCTTGGTTGCGTCCCGGATCGCCTGGACCTGCTGCGTTACCCGGTTGACCATCAACAGGTTCAGATCGGACTGCACCGACAGGTCCGGGATGGCGAAGACTTCGTACCATTCGGATTGAAACTGAACTCTCTGAGCCTGGTCCATTACCTGATCCAGGCTTACCCGTCGCGACAGTTCCTGAAGAATTGGAAGAACCGACTCTTCGTGGGTAATAACCGGCACATCCCTAGCCCACGAAACCAGCTTGCGAGCTTCCGAGGCGCCATTCTCCGCACCGGCACTGAGTAACACCAGATCAGCCCCCGAGAGCAGATAAAACTCCCTGAGGCTATCGGCAATGGAACGTTCGACGATCAGATAGCCGGCAGTCTCGCCTTCCTGCAACAGCGGCAGGGTTACGACCTGAAAGCAGCTTTTTTCGCAGGTCAGATGTCCTTGGGGTATTTCGTCACGCCGCACGCGATCGAGCAAATCTGCGACTGACGGCACGACCCGATCAGCTGGCCAGGATACAAGTGGGGCCTGCACGTGATCGAATTCGAAATAATGAACGCCCTCGACACCCCATTCCACCGCAAGCATCAGGCCATGCTCCGACAGAACCGCCGATAAGAGCTCACGCGAATGCGTCGCACCATTCAATATTTCAGGTGTCGAAAGCAGTGGAATGAAAGATGAAAATGTCGATATTGATTCCAGCCCTTTCGACAGCACCACCTTGAGTTCACGGACCTGAACCATCCGCCTTTCAAGCTGTTCAGTCTCAAACTGTCCGGTGGTTTTCCTGAACACCAGATAGGCCAGGCTGGCATTGACCGTCACCAAGACCAGGCTCAAGACGATAAACAGTCTCCACTTGAGACTTAGAAAACTTCGCTTTGAAGTGAAAGATTCATCCGTGACCATGTTCGTTTCGACAAAGCTCAAAAGCGGTAAGAAACTGGTATTGGGAACATACCCCAGTCGGGATTAATCTCTGACGGTATGGAGTTTTCGCGGCCGCTGAGCACGAAGGTACCGTTGTGTCTTTGATACTCAGCCCGAAGCACAAAATTCGAAGATAGGTCCCATCAAGCGCCCATGGTGAAGATTTTCGAGCACCTGGGATGGGCCGCAGACACGACAAGCACTACAAGGGTCGAAAGCAGGCGGCAGACAGGGCGCCTACTTAACATACATGACCCTCACCGATTCCCTGGCAAGCCCATCAGGCAGGTATCCAATAGCCCCCGGTGTTTCCGAGACCCGCCTCAACATTTCCTCGACAGAATCTACCGTAACAGGCACCGCGCCAGATCCTGAGAATAGGCGCCTGTCCCAAACCCGCCGAAGCTGACGCGGGTACAGGTCCAGGGTCTGCTTGGCAAACGCGCTATGCAGGGGATCCGAATCAGGCAGCACGAAGACCCGAACGTGTGTGCCATCAGACCAGCGCAACAGCCTCATCGTGAAGAGCAGCCGGGCAACGTTGAGCGTCAACTCGCCTTGCTTCACCGCCCGGTGCACAACAATCTCCGCCGCACTCAAGCAGTTCGAGCGCGTCACGATGGACACAAGCAGAATCAGGCAGAAATATCGCGGCACGCGGTGTTTCATCCGTAAAACAGTCCGGGCTCCTGTCGAGCCCATGCACCGAAAAAAGAGCCGACGGCCTTCGACTCTTACGCTACAGGCGCACAATTTTAACAGATTGGCTAATAGAATCGATGCCCGGAGACGTCGGGGACAGGAACTAAATTACCAGACAGGCCCCAAGACGCGTGGGCACATTGCTCGAGCGGGTTTGTTGAAGAACAGTCGAAATCAGTCGCTCAACCCAACCGACCCGAGATCCCTATTGAGCGCGTTCGGACTGGTATCGCCAAGCTTTATCATCAGCCTGACTTCATTGGTCGAGTCGGCGTGACGCAGAGCATCCTCTTCCGTGATTTCGCCACGCCTGAATGCATCGTACAGCGCCTGATCGAAGGTGACCATGCCGTGCTCGGTCGAGCGCTTCATGAGTTCCTTCAGCTTGTGAATCTCGCCCTTGAGGATGAGATCGGAGACCAGCGGGGTATTCAGCAGAATCTCCATGACGGCGCGGCGGCCATTGCCGTCCGGCCGACGTATCAGCTGCTGCGCGACGACGCCCTTCAGGTTCAGCGACAGGTCCATCAGGATCTGATCGTGCTGCTCCTCGGGAAAGAAATGCAGGATCCGGTCGAGTGCCTGGTTGGCATTGTTGGCATGCAGGGTGGTCAACACCAGATGGCCGGTCTCGGCGAAGGTGATGGCATGCTCCATCGCCTCGCGGGTACGTATCTCACCGATCAGGATGACATCCGGCGCCTGCCGCAGGGTGTTTTTCAACGCCACCTCGTAAGACTCGGTATCGATACCCACCTCACGCTGGGTGACGATACATCCGGCGTGACTGTGCAGAAACTCTATCGGGTCTTCGATGCTGATGATGTGCCCGGTGCTGTTCTGGTTGCGATATCCCACCATGGCCGCCAGTGAGGTCGACTTTCCGGTACCGGTCGCACCGACGAAGAAAATGATGCCGCGATTTGCCATCCCCAGTTGCTGCAGGCTGTGTGGCAGACCCAGCTCTTCAAAAGTGGGTATCCGGGTCTCGATTCGGCGCAACACCATACCGACCGCGTCACGCTGCACGAAGGCACTCACCCTGAAACGCCCGATGTTCCTGGCAGTGAACGCAAAGTTGCATTCCTTGGTGTGCAGGAATTCCTCACGCTGTTCCGGCGACATCAGCGACAGGGTCAGTTCGCGGGTCTGTGCGGCATCCAGCCGCGTTTTTGAAACGGGGATTATGCGACCGTGCACCTTGATGCTCGGTGGGATGTCAGCGGTTATGAACAGGTCGGATGCATTCTTCTGCATCACCATGTCCAGGATGTCGTTAAAGTCCATACAAGCCTCCCCCGGCAACATTTCGCCAATCTACCCCGCCAAGGCAGGCTATTGGCTCAGACCAGCAAACCTGATCACAATCTCGCGATTGCGTCTAGGCAAAGATTTCCTTGTTTACTGCGCGCGCCACGGCATCCTGCTTCGAAATGAGGCCCTTGCGCAACATATCCTGCATGTTCTGATCCAGCGTCTGCATGCCATGTGCCTGTCCGGTCTGTATCGCCGAATACATCTGCGCGACCTTGTCCTCGCGGATCAGGTTACGGATGGCAGGTGTCCCGATCATGATTTCATGACAGGCTACACGCCCGCCACCGGTCTTCTTGAGCAGCGTCTGCGAGATGACCGCTCTGAGCGATTCCGAAAGCATGGACCGCACCATGGACTTTTCACCGGCAGGAAACACATCGACGATACGATCGATGGTCTTTGCAGCCGAACTGGTGTGCAGGGTGCCGAACACCAGGTGGCCGGTTTCGGCCGCGGTCATCGCCAGGCGGATCGTCTCCAGGTCACGCAATTCGCCCACCAGGATGATATCCGGGTCTTCACGCAGCGCCGATCGCAGGGCCTCGGCGAACCCAAGGGTGTCCCTATGAACCTCACGTTGGTTGATCAGACACTTCTTGCTCTGATGCACGAATTCGATTGGGTCCTCGATGGTCAGGATGTGCCCGTACTCACTCTCGTTCTTGTGATCCATCATGGCGGCGAGCGTGGTGGACTTACCCGAACCGGTCGGCCCGGTCACCAGCACCAGGCCGCGCGGGTTGTCGCAGATATCCCTGAACACCGAGGGGCAATTCAGTTCCTCGAGGCTCAGCACCTTGGATGGAATGGTACGGAAAACCGCCGCTGCACCACGGTCCTGGTTGAACGCATTGACACGAAAACGCGCCAGACCCGGGATCTCGAACGAGAAGTCCACCTCGAAGAATTCTTCGTAGTCCTTGCGCTGCTTGTCGTTCATGATGTCGTAGACCAGCTCATGAACGGTCTTGTGATCTAGTACCGGCACGTTGATGCGTCGGATGTCGCCATCGACGCGGATCATCGGCGGCAACCCCGCAGACAGGTGCAAATCAGAGGCATCGTGCTTGACGCTAAAGGCGAGCAGCTCAGCAATATCCATAATGTTCCCGCGACTACCAGAAAAAAGAGTTAAATTTGTCAGCCGGTTATAGTTAGCGACAGCATCCCGCTCGAGTTAAGCCGGGAACGCCCGCGCCGCAACCGCCAGACCTGACTTTAATCGCAACCAGCCGATGAACCAAATTCCTGACAGATTGAACCGTGTGCGTGAACGTATCGCCGAGGCCGCCAGAGCAAGTGGCCGCTCGGCAGACGAGGTCGCCCTGCTCGCCGTCAGCAAGACCAAACCCGCGAGCGACGTGCTGGCTGCCTATGGTGCCGGCCAGCGGGCATTTGGCGAAAACTATCTGCAGGACGCCCTGCCGAAGATCCAGGCGCTGCGCGAGCCAGACATCGAATGGCATTTCATCGGACGCATACAGAGCAACAAAACGGCGGATATCAGCCGGCACTTCTCATGGGTGCATGGACTCGACAGGCTTAGGCACGCCGAGCGCCTCAGCGCCCAGCGGACTGCAGATCTGCCCCCCCTGCAGGTCTGCCTGCAGGTGAACCTGAGCGGCGAGGCCAGCAAAGGGGGCATCGAACCGGATGACCTGCCCGATCTTGCGTCCGCGGTCGCGCCCCTGTCACGGCTGCGACTGCGCGGCCTTATGACCATGCCGGACCCCAAAAGCGACCCGGCGACCCAACGCGCAGCCTTTGCCCAGCTGCGTCGGCTGCTCGAGAGTCTGCGTGCGAAAGGACTCGAACTCGATACACTGTCCATGGGAATGAGCGCCGACATGGAGGCCGCGATCGCGGAGGGCTCGACCATGGTGAGGATTGGAACCGACATCTTTGGCGCCAGGGCATGACCCGGACGCCGCGCAAAGATACGCCCAAAGCGCAGCGCATCCATTAGACTTACGCCGAGACAAAAAACTGATGAATCCAGACCGACATGACTGATCACATCGCATTTATCGGGGCCGGCAATATGGCGGGTGCACTGATCGCCGGCCTGATCGCTGACGGCACCCTTCCCGAACAACTCATTGCTTCAGACCCCAGCGTGGAGAAATGCCGGGCACTCGGTGCCGCAACAGGCATCCGCACGCTGCAAGACAACCGCGAGGCGGCTGCGTTGGGGGATATCGTCGTGCTGGCGGTCAAACCGCAGATCCTCAGACAGGTGGCCCAGGAACTTGCAGAACAGATCCAGGACCGGCGCCCGCTGGTGATATCGATCGCGGCGGGCGTGCGGTGCGAAAGCCTGCAAACCTGGCTTGGCGGCGATATCGCATTGGTTCGGACCATGCCCAACACACCGGCAATGATCCAGTCCGGCGCCACGGTGCTCTATGCCACAACCCTGGTTTCCGATCCACAGCGCGGTCAGGCCGAATCCCTGATGCGCTCGGTCGGGCTCACCCAATGGGTCACTGACGAGGCACTGATGGATGCGGTTACCGCGCTGTCCGGCAGCGGACCCGCCTACTACTTCCTGATCATGGAGGCGATGGAGACAGCGGCAAGAGAACTCGGTCTGTCGACGGAGACCGCACATCTCCTAACCCTGCAGACCGCCTTCGGCGCAGCGCGCATGGCGCTCGAAAGCAGCGACCCGCCCGAGAAACTGCGCGCCAGGGTCACATCGCCTGGAGGGACCACGGAACGGGCGATTCGTGCCTTGGAAGAAGGTGGGATCCGCGACCTGTTCAGAAACGCTCTGGAGGCCGCGCGCGACCGCTCGGTAGAACTCTCAGTCGATATGGGGAAAGCATGATGGGTGCAGGTTATCTTGCTCAACCGGCAATCTTCCTGGTCAAGGTCGTGTTCGGCCTTTATGCCACCCTCGTGGTCCTGCGCTTTCTGCTGCAGCTCACGCGCGCGGATTTCTACAACCCCCTGTCGCAGTTTATCGTCAAGGCCACAAAGCCACTTCTCAACCCTCTGCGGCGCGTGATACCGGGTGTCTCGGGTATTGACGTCGCCTCGCTGGTACTCGCCTGGTTCGTGCTTACCCTGGAGCAGCTGGCGATCCTTGCACTGGCCGGTGCCGGGTTTCAGCTCGCGGGCGCAGCGCTGTTGGCAATACCCGAGTTGATCTCCCTTTTCATCAACGTCTTCCTGTTTGCGATCCTCATCCAGGTGATCATCAGCTGGATAAATCCCGGCAGTTACAATCCGGCGATCGGACTGATCCACAGCATCACCGAACCACTCCTGGCGCCGGTCAGGCGACGCATGCCCAATATGGGAGGCCTGGATCTCTCGCCGATGATCGTGATGATTGGCCTGGTGGTGCTTGAGATGTTGCTGATCCCGCCGGTCAAGGACCTGATCGGCCAGATTCTGTAGTGAGCGACTGGTACCGCTGGGAAGGCCCTGACCTGCTGCTAAAACTCAAGCTGCAACCCAAATCCAGCCGCGACGCCTTCGCCGGGTTGCAGAACGACCGCCTGCGGGTACGTATCACCGCACCGCCAATCGATGGCAAGGCCAACAGCCATCTCCGTGTCTGGTTGGCCGGGCAGTTCGGGGTTTCCAAATCATCCGTCACGATCGAGAGCGGCCTAACCAGCCAGCTGAAACGCGTCCGCGTCAAGGCCCCCGAACGGTTCCCGGACATCATCGAGCCTCCGCGTTCCGGCTGAAGCCCGAAATGCGGGCCCGGGCTATTGGCGCAGACCAAGCTGGCCTATACTCGACCGACCATATGGACCGGCAGCCACCGGGTCGGCCCGCAAAAGGACAAGAGCTGGCAGCAGTCTGTGCCGAGCCCGATACCGCCAGGGTGGCCACGAGCAACATGCCAGAACCCAATCTGACCGATCAACTGGGCGCGTTTCAAACCTGGAAACAAACCCGATCACGGCTACTCATCCGACTTCAGCCATGGCTGAAGCAGCAAGGTCTGTTCACCACCGAGGCCAGGCACGCGATCGAGCGCGCCCTCCGCGCCCTGCATGACGAGCATGTCACGGTGGCCGTTGCCGGTGAATTCTCCCGCGGCAAGACCGAACTCATCAATGCGCTGTTTTTCGCTGACCAGGGGCGCAGACTCCTGCCAACGGACGCCGGACGCACCACCATGTGCCCGACGGAGATCTTTAACGACCCGGACGTACCGCCGCAGCTGCGCCTGCTGCCCATCGAGACCCGTGGTGAAGAATTCTCACTGGCCACGCTGCGTGAAGACCTCACGCAATGGCAGATCTTCGAGCTGGATCCGGATGACCCGGAAGCACTCGCCGAACGATTGCAGATGCTGACCGAAAACAGGCTTGTCAGTAAGCGCGAGGCCGCAGAATTCGGCCTTTTTCAGGATTATCAAAATAGCGGTTCAGCGCAAGTGAGCATTCCGCGCTGGCGCCTGGCCCAGCTCAACATCCGACACCCGCTGTTGGCGCAGGGCCTGCGCATCCTCGACACGCCGGGACTGAACGCCATCGGCAGCGAACCGGAACTGACCTACGAGATGCTGCCGGCAGCGCAGGCCGTCCTGTTTGTCCTGGCCGCCGATACCGGTGTGACACATTCGGATCTGCAGATATGGCAGAAGTTTATTCAACGCCCCGGCGACGAGGCACGGCGGGGCGTCATGGTCGTCCTCAACAAGACCGACACCCTGTGGGACGAACTGCGGACACCCGGACAGATAGCGGAAAGCATCATCAAGCAGTGTCGCGAGGTCGCGAGGACACTGGGGGTGAACACACAACAGATATTTGCCACATCCGCTCAGAAAGCCTTGTTGGCGCGCGTGCAGAACAACCTCGCGCTGGAACAACGCAGCGGTATCGCGAGCCTGGAAAAACACCTTGCCGATGTCATGGTGAGCAACCGCATGCTGCTCATCCAGCAGGAACACACCCATATGGTCGGCGAGGCGATCGAGGCGCTGGAAACCATCATCCGAGGCCGGCTGGAACGCAACGGACATCAGCGGCAAAGCCTGCTCGACCTGGCGGGACAAAGTGATTCGGCAATCGGTCGCATGCTGACAGCAACCCAGCGCGACTACGAGCATTATCAGACCAGCATTGGTGCCTACAAGCAGGACCTCACCGCTTTCCGGCAACATGGACACATACTGCTGACCGCCCTGAATGTGCGCAGTCTCGAAAAGACCCTGAATTATATCCGCCAGACGATGATGGGGGCCTGGACAACCTATGGCCTCAAAGATGCCATGCTTCGGCTGTTCGAAGATATCAACTCGCGTATAGAGGTCGCGGCGAGACAGACACAATCGATGCGGCGTCTGTTGCGCAACATGCATCGCCGATTTCAGAGCCAGCATCAATTCAAACTGCCTCCGCCACCGATGTTCTCGATCGTCAGATACCAGGTGGAGCTGAGCCTGCTCGACCAGGAGGCCGATACCTTTAGAAACAGTGCGCGCACCGCGCTGATGGAGCAGCACTTTGTTACAAAACGCTACTTCAGCACCATCGTGACACGTGCCAGGCGAATCATCGGCGAAGCCCACGACGATGCCCGGCATTGGCATGAT
>Ga0265303_10000246_pt1 | contig 28887 bp, 28 predicted proteins | sample Helome_2_FD_192494 | JGI IMG/M metagenome (GOLD analysis project Ga0265303, IMG submission 192494) | Marine sediment microbial communities from subtidal zone of North Sea - Hel_20160317 (Illumina Assembly) | ecosystem: Environmental > Aquatic > Marine > Subtidal zone > Sediment ... | reverse complement strand
TTTTTAGTAAAATTAAGAACAACCAGGAACCGAATCATGTACTCCGCTATGTTGGTGATTTGTATGGTGATTTGCAGAAAGAAAAGGGAAAACTGGAGGTAAAACTGTTATCCGTTCCTAAGGAGAGTGCCTTGGGACAGGTTAAAGGTTCAGATTCCATTATAGAGATTTATACTGAATCATATGGCGAACATCCTTTGGTAATTCAAGGTGCCGGTGCAGGTGCTGCTGTAACGGCCCGTGGTGTTTTTGGGGATATTTTGCGTATTGCTGAAAAAATATGATTTTTTATGGAATAATCCTGTTGAAATAAAAAGATGAAGAAAAAAAAATTTGAAACTGAGGCGATACGTACGCAAATAGAACGTTCAAAATTTTTGGAACATTCCAGTCCTATATACCTTACTTCCAGTTTTATTTTTGAGGACAGCGAAGATATGAGGGCTTCCTTTGCGGAAGAAAAGGACCGAAATATTTATTCGAGATATTCCAATCCTAATTCATCAGAATTTATAGAAAAAGTTTGCAAAATGGAAGGTGCAGAGGATGGATTTGCATTCTCCTCAGGGATGTCTGCTGTTTTTTCAACTTTTGCCGCTTTGTTGAACAGCGGGGATCACATTATTTCAGCAAGAAGTATTTTTGGTTCAACCCATAGCCTTTTTACTCAGGTTTTCCCAAAATGGAATATTAGCCATAGCTATTTTAAGATTGGGGAATTAGATAATTTGGAAAAACTAATTACACCAAAAACTAAAATACTCTTCGCGGAATCACCCACAAATCCAGGTGTCGATATTCTTGACCTTGAGGCGCTAGGCAGGTTTTCAAAAAAGCATAAACTTTTAATGATTGTAGATAATTGCTTTGCTTCTCCATATCTTCAACAACCCATAAAATTTGGTGCAGATCTTGTAATTCATTCCGGAACAAAACTCATTGACGGACAGGGTAGAGTATTGGCTGGCATTACGGTTGGGAGAAAAGTTTTTATTGATCAGATTTACCTGTATTCAAGAATTACAGGCCCCGCATTATCTCCATTTAATGCGTGGGTTTTATCCAAAAGTCTTGAAACTTTAGGTGTAAGAGTAGACAGGCATTGTGAAAATGCATTAAAGGTGGCCAAATTTTTAGAAGGCAATAAAAGTGTCAATTGGGTAAAATATCCATTTCTAAAATCGCACCCTCAATACAAGCTTGCTAAAAAACAAATGAAGGCTGGTGGCTGTGTGGTCGCTTTCGAGTTAAAAGGAGGGCTCAGCTCCGGTAAGAAATTTTTTGACTCCATTAATTTGTTATCACTATCCGCTAATTTGGGAGATACTCGAAGTATAGTTACACATCCAGCATCGACAACACACAGCAAGTTGTCCGAGGAAGAAAGATTGGAATGTGGTATAACGGATGGAATGGTGCGAATTTCAGTTGGCCTTGAACATCCAGATGATATTATTGATGACATTGGACAGGCGCTGGATAGGATATAGGAAATAGGAATATTCCTATTTTGATTATCTTCGCGTAATGCTTTCTAAAAAGACAAAATACGGATTAAAGGCCCTCACTTATTTGGCATCTCAAAGTAAAAGAGAGCCGGTTCAGATTTCTGAAATTGCCAGGCATGAGAATATTTCTCAAAAGTTTTTGGAAAGTATTTTACTCACATTGCGGAATACAGGATTTTTAGGGTCAAAAAAAGGAAAAGGTGGGGGTTATTATTTACTAAAAGACCCTGGTGAAATTCCTATGACAACTGTTATTCGTGTTTTGGAAGGCCCGATTGCCATGGTGCCTTGTGTAAGCCTTAACTTTTACGAAAAGTGCGACGACTGCCCGGATGAAAACAAATGCGCTGTACACAAATTAATGCTCCAGGTACGCGACAGCGTTCTGGAAGTTTATAGAAATAATACGCTTGCCGATCTTATTTCGGAATAAAAAATCTTCAAAATATTTGCCGTACCAATGAATCATTCGTAATAATCACCAGGGTTTTCAATTAATCTACTAAAACTATAGGATAAAATTAATATTCATATATATTTAGCGTCTTACTTTGAATTAATGTTCTATTTTTGAATACTCTATTAAATCGATAGGAATATAATATTATAAAATGATTGCAGACCAATTTTTGATTAATAAGGACATTGCGGATAGCAGTTATAAAACAGATAGAGTATCTGAACAACCAAAAAGAAGCATTGCCAAGTCTATAAGCTGGCGTGCTATCGGAACATTGGATACAATAATTATTTCATGGATTATTACTGGTACTCTTTCATTAGCATTTTCTATTGGATTGGTAGAATTGGTCACAAAAATGGTCTTGTATTTTTTACATGAACGTATGTGGAACACTATTAAATGGGGAAGATAATTTTAACTTTAAAAAATTAAATATGAGTTTGTCTACGCAGGATATAGAACATTTAAATAATCACTTTAAAGGAATACCTCCCGAAGAGATAATTTCTTGGGCAATTCTATATGGCTCCAAATCTGTAGTTACCACCAATTTCAGACCATATGAAGTAGCCATATTAAATGCCGTTGCGGAGGTTAAATCTGATATTCCAGTAATATGGTGTGATACAGGATATAATACGCCAAGTACCTATAAACATGCAGAAGAATTGATTTCTGGGTTAAATTTAAATATTAAATTGTATGTTCCCAGGCAGACCAGTGCACACAGAGATGCAGTAATGGGTATACCGGATATTGATGACCCCAGACATAAAGAATTTACGGAACAGGTAAAATTGGAACCTTTCAGAAGAGCAATGGCTGAATACAAACCCGATGTTTGGTTTACTAACCTTAGAAAAGGGCAGACTGCTTTAAGAGATACATTAAACATTTTAAGCTTAAGTGAAGAAGGAGTACTTAAAGTAAGTCCGTTTTATCACTGGAATGATACCCGCCTTGACGCCTATTTGAATGAGCGGGGACTTCCTAATGAACACAATTATTTTGACCCAACCAAGGTTTTAGAAAACAGGGAGTGTGGTTTACACACCTAGATGCAAAGAATTAGTTTACTAGAGGTCTGAAGGATATTTGAAGATATTATTTCGGACCTCTTATTTTAATAATACCTATTTAATATATAGGCTTAATAGAATAAAATATTATGCAAAGCTTTAGAACCGAAATAGAAAATCCCATTGTAGAGAAAGACATCATTGAGCTGGAGGAAAAAATCAGGGAGTACAAAGGTGGTTCTATTAATGAGGAAAAATTCCGAAGTCTGCGCCTGGCCCGAGGGGTTTATGGACAAAGACAACCAGGTGTTCAAATGATACGCATAAAACTACCCTATGGAAAAGTAAGCTCAAGACAATTACATAGGATTTCGGATGTTGCAGATGAGTATTCTACTGGAAGACTGCACATTACTACACGGCAGGACATTCAGATTCATTATGTAGATCTGGAACGCACCCCTGAACTTTGGGCACAACTCGAGAAAGATGAAGTAACACTCAGAGAAGCGTGTGGCAATACCTTAAGGAATGTTACTGCAAGTGAAACAGCGGGGATAGATAGTGATGAACCATTCGATGTATCACCTTATGCTCAGGCTGTTTTCGAATATTTCTTAAGAAATCCCATAGGTCAGGAAATGGGGCGAAAATTTAAGGTTTCCTTTTCGTGTAGTGATACAGACACAGGACTATCTTATATGCATGATCTTGGTTTTATAGCCAAAATACAGGAAGGTGTTAAAGGTTTTAAAGTAATGCTCGGCGGCGGACTAGGTTCGCAACCTCGTCATGCAGATGAACTGTATTCCTTTCTTCCAACTCATGAAATAATCCCAATGATGGAAACGGTGGTTCGTGTTTTTGACAGATATGGTGAAAGAAAGAGCAGGGCCAAAGCAAGATTAAAATTTTTATTAAAAGATTTGGGCCTTGAGGCCTTAAAAGAATTATTAATTGCAGAAAAGAAAGCGGTCCCTTTTAAGCAGTACCCTTTTGATGTAGATTCTTATCCTAGGGTGATTATTTCTGATGAACCGGCTCAACACGTAATTGTTGAAGATGTTGAAGCTTTTGAACAATGGAAAATAACCAATCTGGTTGCACAAAAACAATCCGGATATGTAGCTATTGGGATAAAAGTATTGCTAGGAGATTTTTATACAGAAAAAGCCAGATTGCTGGCAGATTTGGTTGAAAAGTATGCCGCAGGTGAAATTCGTTTAACATTAAGACAGAACCTACTAATTCCCTATGTAAAGGAATCTTTGATTCCTTTTTTCTATATAGAACTTAAAAAGCTGGGATTTGCAGATGCCGGCTATAATAAAGCATTAGACATAACGGCTTGTCCGGGCACTGATACCTGTAACCTGGGAATTGCAAGTAGCACGGGAATAGCTTCGGAATTGGAGCGTGTTATTAAGGAAGAATACCCTCAATATGTAAACAATGCAGATGTAGTAATAAAAATTAGTGGTTGCATGAATGCTTGTGGTCAGCATTCTATGGCCAACATTGGTTTTCAGGGTATGTCCATACGCACTAAGGAAAAGTTGGTGGCACCCGCATTACAGGTGTTACTTGGTGGAGGTAATTTAGGAGATGGACGGGGCTTATTTGCCGATAAAGTAATTAAGATTCCAAGTAAAAGAGGGCCGGCAGCCCTTAGACAGATTTTGGATGATTATGATACCAATGGTAAAGGTGCATCTTATGAATCTTATTATGCAGAAAAAGGCGAGTATTATTTTTATGAACTTCTTAAGCCACTAGCAGATATTGAAAATTTAGCTCCTGATGATTATTTAGATTGGGGGAGTAATAAACGTTATCAGAAGGCAATAGGAATAGGAGAGTGTGCAGGTGTGGTAATAGATTTGATTGCTACATTATTATTTGAAAGTGATGAAAAAATAAATAATGCGAAAGAAGCTATTAAAGAACAAAAATGGGCTGCAAGTATTTATCATTCTTATTCTTCTATGGTAAATACGGCCAAGGCGCTTTTAACTGCTGAAAAAACTAAAACAAATACCCATAACAGTATAATAAAGGACTTCAACACCTATTTCATAGCAAACGGTAGAATAACTCTGAATTGCTCATTCGAAGAATTGGTTTTGCAATTGAACAAAAATGAACCTGATGAGACTTTTGCCAAAAACTACCTGGCTGATGCTGAGGAATTTTTAAACAAGGTGGAAGCCTATAGAAAACTTGATTTGATACATGCATAAAAGAGCAAAGTTAACGGTCGTTGGTGCAGGTCCAGGGGATTTGGAACTCATCACTTTAAAAGCAATTAAAGCATTAAAGGATGCGGATGTGGTTCTTTACGATGCGCTTGTAGATAAAGCTTTACTAGAATACGCTGATAATGCAGAGCATATTTTTGTAGGCAAGCGAAAAGGTTGTTATGCCTTTCATCAAGATCAGATCAATGAATTAATAGTGCAAAGAGCACAAAGCAGGGGTCATGTGGTACGATTAAAGGGGGGTGATCCTTTTGTTTTTGGCCGTGGGGCAGAGGAAATGGCTTATGCGGCCGAATATGGGCTTGAAGTGGCAATGGTACCTGGTATATCATCATGCATCGCAGTTCCGGCATCTCAGAATATTCCTGTTACCAAACGAGGCGCTGCAGAGAGTTTCTGGGTAATTACTGGTACTACTAAAGAACATAGACTCTCTTCAGATATTCACCTCGCTGCTAAATCAAATGCAACAGTGGTCATATTAATGGGCATGTCAAAACTCTCGGCCATTGTAGAACTATTTATAAAAGAGAACAAATCAGATACACCTGTTGCAGTTATTCAAAATGGTACAAAAGCAGAAGAGCGAGTTGGTGTTGGTACAATAAATACTATCGAAAGCATAGTCGAAAAACAAAAATTAACCAACCCAGCTATCATAATCATAGGGGAAGTAGTAAAACATCGAACTCAAATTATTCAGATTGGCCGCCAATATGAATTACAAATCACAGAATAATGGAGAGGAATAATTTATATCCGATTTTTCTGAAGACTGGGGCTCTTCATATTTTGATAGTTGGAGGAGGTAACGTGGCGGAAGAAAAATTATCCTTTTTAACTAAGTCCAGTCCGGATGCCAAAATCACCATGGTTTCCCCCATGTTTCGAGAAAATACTTTAAAACTTGCCAGTAATTTTGATGTGGAACTTATTAAATCAGCTTACAATATTGATTTTCTGGCAGGGAAGAACCTTGTTATTGCCACTACCAATGTACCAGAAATAAACATACAAGTATACAATGACTGCAGAAGTATGAATATACTAGTAAACGTTGCAGATAATCCTCCTTTCTGTGATTTTTATATGGGGGGTATTGTAACCAAGGGGAATGTAAAGATTGCTATATCCACTAATGGTAAGTCTCCCACAACTGCAAAGAGGTTGAGGCAATTTTTTGAAGATGTTATACCCGAAGATATTAGCAGAATGGTTCAGAATCTAAATGCATATCGAAAAACAATTAAAGGAGATTTTGAACAGAAGGTTAATGCAATGAACGAAGTAACAGAAGCACTGGTTTCAAATACTGAAGAATAACTTTGTTTCCGTATTATATTGTAAATGATCAATTAAGACTTCGCTTGAAATGAGGGAATTAAAGTTAATATATACAAAAAAGTGATTCATTGAAGCCAATAGGCTGGTTTCAGCAATGAAAATAAAGCATTCTTTTTAGCTAAAAAGAAATATCTCAAGGGGTTGGTAGATATATGTAGAAAAGTCAAAAATATTACATTTTACTTGTTTTTAAATGGCACGTAGCTTTTCTTTGTGTCAGTTCATTACAACATTGACATTGTTATCAAGAAAGGTGGAGGGACTAGACCCGTTGAAACCTTAGCAACCCTTTAACTATAAAGAAGGTGCTACATTCTACCACTAGGCTGCTTTTTTATTGCGACTAAGGCTAGATAACACAAAGTAAAGATTATTTGTCTTTACCTATTTTTTCTTGATAATATTATAGAATAATCCGACAGTCACATCTAACAAATAGATGATGATAATCCCGTTACCAGGTTTTTATGGACAGGCCTGATAAACAGTGACGTTGTGACAATGTAATTCCTAAAAAAAGGAAACTTATGAAGAAGCTACAAAATATACTAAAGGAACGGATTATGATACTGGATGGTGCTATGGGTACAATGCTTCAACGGTATAAATTTAAAGAGTCAGACTTTAGGGGAAACCGTTTTAAAGACTGGACTTATCCATTGCAGGGTAATAACGACTTATTGACGCTATCCCAGCCTGAAGCCATAGCCGAAGTTCATACAAAATATTTTGAAGCAGGGGCCGACATAGTTGAAACTAATACATTCTCTGGCACTTCTATTGCCATGGCGGATTATCATATGGAAGATTTGGTTTATGAACTTAATTATGAGTCAGCCAAAATAGCAAAGCAGGTGGCCAAGGAATTTACCAAAAGGGAACCAAATAAACCGAGGTTTGTTGTAGGAAGTATTGGCCCAACCAATAAAACGGCAAGTATGTCTCCTGATGTGAATGACCCCGGTTTTAGAGCAGTTTCATTTGAGACATTGCGATTAGCTTACAAACAGCAGGTAGAGGCACTTTTAGATGGAGGAGTAGATATTCTGATGGTAGAAACAATTTTTGACACCCTCAATGCAAAAGCTGCGTTATTTGCTATTGAAGAAGTAAAGCAGGCACGTAATATTCAAACACCAGTTATGGTTAGCGGAACCATTACAGATGCCTCGGGGCGTACATTATCAGGGCAGACCGCAGAAGCATTTTTAATATCTGTAGCTCATATTCCTTTATTGTCCGTTGGATTTAATTGTGCCTTGGGAGCAAAGCAGTTGGTACCGCATTTAGATGCCATTGCAGATCGTACAGAAGCCGCTATTTCTGCACATCCTAACGCAGGTTTACCCAATGCTTTTGGGGCATATGATCAGACACCAGACCAGATGGCTGAACAAATTAAGGAATACCTTGATAAAGGCCTGGTCAACATAATTGGTGGATGCTGTGGATCAACACCTGAGCATATAAAAGCTATTGCTGAATTGGTAAAGGATTATAAACCCAGAAAATTTGTTTTTTCCAATATTGAAGGGGTTCAATTGTAAAAGATGAGAAATACAAGAAACATACACCTGAATTCAGGTAATGAGCCGGAAGTTGATATAGATTCCATTGTAAAACCAAGATTTCTTAAACTCGCTGGTCTTGAACCACTGGTTATTACTCCAGAAAGTAATTTCATCAATATAGGGGAAAGAACGAATGTTGCAGGTTCAAGAAGGTTTCTTCGATTAATTAAAGAAGAACAATATGAGGAAGCCCTTGAAATAGCCAGGCACCAAGTAGAAGGTGGAGCCCAGATTATTGACATAAATATGGATGATGGCCTGATTGATGGAAAACAAGCCATGATCAGGTTTTTGAATTTAGTTATGGCAGAGCCCGACATAGCTCGTGTTCCCATAATGATAGATAGCTCAAAATGGGAGATTATTGAGGCCGGATTACAACTAGTTCAAGGTAAATGTGTTGTTAATTCCATTAGTTTAAAGGAAGGCGAAGAAGAATTTGTTCGTCAGGCAAAATTAATTCGTCTTTATGGAGCAGCTGTAATTATAATGGCGTTTGATGAAAAAGGGCAGGCAGATAATTATGAAAGACGAATTGAAATAGCTAAACGATCTTATGATATATTAGTAAATAGGATAAATTTTCCCCCGGAAGATATCATTTTTGATCTTAATATTTTTCCTGTTGCTACGGGAATGGAGGAACACAAAAAGAATTCAGTAGATTTTATTGAAGCTACTGCCTGGGTTCGTAAAAACCTGCCATATTGCAGTGTTAGTGGAGGTGTGAGCAATGTATCTTTTTCGTTTAGGGGCAACACACCCGTTCGTGAGGCCATGCATTCGGTTTTCTTGTATCATGCTATTCAGGCCGGCATGAACATGGGAATCGTGAATCCTGCCATTCTTGAAGTCTATGACGATATTCCAAAAGATTTACTGGATAAGGTGGAAGATGTCATTTTAAACAGAAGGGATGATGCTACAGAACGCCTCCTAGAAATTGCTGAAACTGTCGTGGGTAAAGCAAAGGATAAGATATCAGATGATTCATGGCGTAAAGATCCGCTTCAGGAAAGAATTACCCGGGCTTTGGTAAAAGGAATAGACCAATACATTGTATCAGATGTGGAAGAAGCAAGATTGGCTGTCACTAAACCTATCGAGGTTATTGAAGGCCATTTAATGAAAGGCATGAATGTGGTTGGGGATCTCTTTGGAAGTGGAAAAATGTTTCTTCCGCAGGTAGTTAAATCTGCAAGGGTTATGAAAAAGGCAGTTGCCTACTTATTGCCATTTATTGAAGAAGATAAGGACAATGTTTCACGGTCTGCAGGTAAAATCTTAATGGCTACCGTTAAGGGTGATGTACATGATATAGGCAAGAATATTGTAAGTGTGGTACTGGCTTGCAATAACTATGAAATTATTGATTTGGGTGTTATGGTACCACCTGAAAAAATAATTCAAAAAGCAAGAGAAGAACAGGTAGATATAATAGGGTTAAGCGGCCTTATTACTCCTTCTCTTGATGAAATGGTTCATCTGGCCAAAGAAATGGAACGTCAGGGGTTTAAAATACCCTTATTAATAGGTGGGGCAACAACCAGTAAAGCACATACTGCAGTAAAGATTGATCCGCAGTATAGTGCCTCTGTAGTACATGTTAATGATGCTTCTCGTGCAGTTACAGTGCTGGGTGACCTCCTACAGAAAGACTCTTCAGATGATTATAAGGCTTTGGTTAAAGCGGACTATTCTTCTTTCAGGGAAAAATTTCTAAATCGAGGGAAACAGAAAGAATACCTTAGTATTAAAGATGCGAGAAAAAATAAGTTTCATTTAGACTGGAATGTTTCTGATATTACAAAGCCTAAAAAGTTGGGAATAGAGGTGATTGGCGAAATGGACCTTCATCTTTTGGAAGAATTTATCGATTGGACGCCTTTTTTCAGAAGTTGGGACTTGCATGGAAAATACCCCGATATTTTAAATGATGAAATTGTTGGGGAGCAGGCTTCTGAGTTATATAAAGATGCCCGGGCAATGCTGAAAAAGATATTGGAGGAGAAATTATTGACCGCAAAAGCAATTTTCGGACTCTTCCGGGCCAATACAATTAATGATGACGATATTGAAGTAGTAACTCATCCAGTAAATACAGATATTGCAGGTGAAAATGAGGAAAATAATCACTATATTTTTAGAACCCTTCGTCAGCAATCCAAAAAAAGACAAGGAATTCCAAATATTGCCCTGGCAGATTTCATTGCCCCAAAGGAAACAGGAATTCAGGATTATATTGGCTGTTTTTGTGTTACAGCTGGTTTTGGCACAAGTGAACTAGCAGAAAAACATGAAAAAAACCTTGATGATTACAACGCAATTATGATCAAAGCTTTGGCCGACAGACTTGCGGAGGCCTTTGCTGAGTATTTACATAAAGAGGTACGTATTAAATATTGGGGATATGCAAGAAAGGAACAACTCTCCAATGAGAATTTGATAAAAGAAAAGTACAGGGGAATAAGGCCGGCACCAGGCTATCCGGCTTGTCCGGATCATACCGAAAAATTGACCATCTGGGAATTACTCGACGTACAAAAACAGATTGGAGTAACTTTGACAGATAATCTGGCCATGTTTCCTGCGGCTAGTGTGAGTGGGTATTATTTTGCACATCCGGAAGCCAGATATTTTGGATTGGGTAAGATAACAGAAGACCAGATTGCTGATTTTGCAGGGAGGAAAGAAATTGAATTGAGTAGTGCCAGGAAATGGCTTGCCCCAAATATGGCTGATGAATAACTGAAATATCCTGATGGATTTAAACTAGATCAATAGCCTGTCCGTATCAAAAAGTACGCAGGACTATAAACATTGACAACCACTAAGCATACATGAAAGTTACCGAACATATAGAAAAGGCTAAAGGGCAAACACTATTCTCTTTTGAAATTATTCCTCCTGTTAAAGGCAGAAATATAAAGGAATTATACGATAATATTGATCCTTTAATGGAATTCAACCCACCTTTTATAGATGTAACAACCTCCAGGGAAGAGTATATTTATATAGATAAAAATGGACTTTTAGATAAAAAACTTACTCGTATGAGGCCCGGGACGGTTGGAATTTGTGCTTCCATAAAGCATAAGTATGATGTAGATACCATTCCACATGTACTTTGTGGTGGGTTTACAAAAGAAGAAACGGAATATTTACTGGTGGACTGTCATTATCTGGGGATAGACAATATCATGGCTCTTAGGGGAGATGCTATGAAAGAAGAAAAGTATTTTGAACCTTCTGAGGGAGGGCATGTATACGCATCTGAACTTGTAGAACAAATACATAATCTAAATTGTGGACAGTATTTACATGAGGTAGTGGAAACTGACTATTGCGCAGATTTTTGTATTGGTATAGCCGGTTATCCAGAAAAGCACATGGAAGCTCCTTCCCTGCAAACAGACTTAAAATGGCTAAAGAGAAAAGTTGAACTTGGCGCTAATTATGTGGTAACACAAATGTTTTTTGATAATAAAAAGTATTTTGATTTTATAAAAGCCGCTAGGGATATGGGTATTACTGTGCCTATAATTCCTGGAATAAAACCTATCGCAGTTAAAAGGCATTTGCAATTGTTGCCCCAGGTATTCAGAATAGACCTCCCTCAGGATTTGATTGATGCGGTAGAAGCTTGTAATAATAATAAGGAAGTTAGGCAAATTGGGATTGAATGGGCAATTGCACAGTCAAAAGAATTAAAAGCCGCTGGTGTTCCTGTATTGCATTACTATTCCATGGGCAAGTCGGATAATATTAAAGCTATTGCCCAAGCTGTATTTTAATTGAACATGGCCATTTAACAACTCAATTTATTTTAAAAGTAAGTTCAAGCCACTAATTTACATGTGTAATCGATAATACTTTGTATAATAAATTCCTTGCAGAAATATCCTGATAAGAACCCTAATCCCACGGGCTAAACTACTCGTATTATTTGCTATTTTTACACCCAATGGACACCAGATTTTTTTACGCCTGCCTACTTTCCTGTATATGGTGTTTTTCTCAAACGGAAGAAACGCCTAAATGGTTTACACTAGATGCCAACATTTATTATGGTTCCATTCTACTCCATAATCCAGATATATCACATTTGATTAATGCCCATCCTTCAGGAGTTATACTAGGTTTTAACAAGAAAAATTATGGGTTAAAAGAATGGCATCAGGAATATAATTATCCCGATACCGGTATTTCATTTGCTTTTCAGGATATGAAGAATGAAACCTTGGGCACAAATTATAGTTTATACGCACACTATAATTTCTATTTCTTTAAAAGGAACTTGCAATTCAGAATTGGCCAGGGCTTAGCCTATACCACAAATCCGTACGATAAGGATCAAAATTTCAGAAATAACGCCTACGGCTCACATATTATGAGTTCTACCTTATTAATGCTCAACTATCACAGGGAACAATTATACAAAAACTTGGGAATTAAAGCGGGAATATCCATTATTCACTATTCCAATGCCAACGTGAAAGCACCCAATACTTCTACAAATACCTTTACATTTAACATAGGACTCGTTTACAACTTTAATGGAAATGAAGAGATTGTTTATATAAAGAATCCTAATAGGGAAAAAATCACCCAGCCTATTAAAGCGAATCTTGTCTTTAGAACCGGGATTAATGAGAGTGATGTGGTTAATTCAGGTCAATTTCCGTTTTATATTTTCTCAGTTTATGCGGACAAGCGCCTATCGCGAAAAAGTGGAATACAACTGGGGTCAGAGGTGTTCTTTTCTAATTTTTTAAAAGAATTGATCCGATATCAGTCAATATCCTTTCCTGAGCTGGACGTAGATCCTGATACGGATTATAAACGTGTGGGTATGTTCCTGGGATATGAACTCTATATTTCTAAATTAAGCGTAATCGCTCAGCTGGGCTATTATGTTTATTATCCTTTTGATTTTGAAGGAAAAGTGTATAACAGAATTGGTTTAAAATATTATTTTGGAAAAAAATTATTTGGTGCAGTCACTTTAAAATCTCATGGTGCTGCAGCAGAGGCGGTAGAGTTTGGACTTGGAATACGTTTATAAAAGGTACAGACAATAAATCATATGAAAGCATGAAGCATTTGAAAAGTAATTATACGCTAGTATTAGTTTCTATAGGACTTATTTTTTTGATGAGTTGCAATTCAGATAACGTACCCGATTGTTTCCAAAATACGGGTAAAATCATTCGTGATATGATCCCGGTAGAGAATTTTACAAAAATAACAGTTAATGAGAATACTAAATTGGTACTTAAAGAAGGGAGTACAATATTGGTAGAAGTTGAAACCGGAGAATTTTTGCGAGACGAGGTAAATGCCGAAGTTGAAGACGGGCGACTTTTGCTAACGGACACCAATAATTGTAATTTGTTCAGGCAATACGGCCTTACTACATTTTATGTCACAGCACCGAACATCACAGAAATCAGAAGTAATACAGGATTTTCTACAATTAGCGATGGCGTATTAACCTATCCCCAGATTACTCTTATTTCTGAGAGCTTTAATGAGCCAGAAAACCTTACTACAGATGGTGAGTTTGATCTTCAGTTGGCATCACAGAATGTAAATATTGTTGTTAATGGTATCGCATATTTCAAATTGAACGGGAGTTCCGAAAACTTCAGTGTAGTTATTGCTGCTGGGGATTCCAGAATTGAGGCAGCGTCACTATTAGCACAAAATGTAACCCTTAATCATAGAGGCAGCAATGATGTGCTAATTAACCCTCAGGAGTCATTAAGGGGCACAATTAGGGGAACCGGGGATGTGCGGAGTTTTAATCGTCCAGATATAGTAGAAGTACAGGAACTTTATAAAGGAAAATTAATTTTTAATGATTAGCTGATTTAGCCGCTTGTCAATTCTGTAAACAAAACTTCCAGATTTTTATTCTTTCGGCTAAGTTGCAGCGTTTTGAGTTTATTGTCATGGGCAAAATCAAATACAACTGAACGCATATCTTTCGAAGTGCCAAAAGTAATTTCATATATGAATCCCCCGTTGTTAACCACCTTGGTAACATTAGGTAATCTTTCGAGGAATGCCTCTTCCACCCGATAATCAAATTCAACTTCTATTATCTGCTCATTTTCCTCCCTTAGATCTGCAAGTTTTTTATCTGCCACCATAGTTCCCTCATTGATAATTAGTACCCTATCACAAACAGCTTCAACTTCTTTCATAATATGTGTTGATAGCAGGATAGTCTTTTTTTTGCTGATATGCTTAATAAGTTTTCTTATCTCAATAAGTTGATTAGGATCTAATCCTGTCGTGGGTTCATCTAAAATAAGTACTTCGGGATCATGCAGAAGAGCAGCGGCAAGGCCTACTCGCTGTTGATATCCTTTGGATAGTGCGCTAATTTTTTTATGGGCTTCCGCACTTAATCCGGTTTGTTCTATTACTGTGTTAATTCTATTCTTAGATATTCTATAAACCTCCGCATTAAAAGCAAGATATTCCTTTACATACATGTCTTTGTAGAGCGGATTATGTTCCGGTAAATATCCTATACATTTTTGTACTTCTCTTGGCTTTGAGATCACATCAAACTCATTAACAAATGCTTGGCCTTTGTCTGCTTTGCTAAAGGTGGTCAGAATCTTCATCATCGTAGATTTCCCTGCTCCATTAGGTCCTAAGAAACCTACAATCTCTCCTTTCTTTATCTCAAAAGACACCTTATCGAGCGCTTTTTGAGAACCAAAACTCTTAGAAATATTCGTGACCTTTAAAGACATTTACTAAAATTTAAGCAAAAGTAACAATTGCAAGTTTAAGGCAGAATTTCGGTTGCACAAACTTGATTGATCAATGCAAATATTTAGTAATGAAAGGTTTTATACCATTTGGAGAAATGATAAATTCTCAAAAAAAAATTACATTCCAAATATTATCCGCAATGAAATCGGGTATACCATAAATATTCAAAAAAATATATTATTAAACATCGATTTTTAAATTTAATATTTACCTTAGCCAGATATTTGTAGAAAAATGACACGCAATTATTTTTGGAACGGAACTTATTTTTATTTCTTTTTTAAAAGAAGTACGGGACTGTTTTAGAATATTGTGAACAATATATCAAATAAGGTCCCGTGAAATACGGGATTTTTTTTTGAGGGTAATTTAACCATATGGGTTTCAAAATAGCAATACAGGGAATAAAAGGGTCTAATCATCATCAGGTAGCTTTGGATTATTTTGGTAGTGATATAGATTTAGTGGAATGCTTGACATTTCATGCCTTGGTAGACAAGTTGCTCGACAATTCGGCAGATAAAGGGATAATGGCAATTGAAAATTCAATAGCCGGATCAATAATACCTAATTATGCCCTGGTATATCAGAATAATTTGCACATTATTGGTGAATATTATCTGAATATCCATCACAATTTAATGGTTTTGGATGGACAGCAACTGCAGGATATCAAAGAAGTGCGTTCGCATCCCATGGCGCTATTGCAGTGTAGGGAGTATTTAAAATCTCAACCCCATATTAAAATGGTAGAAGATTTTGATACTGCAGAAACAGCAAAACAAATACAGGAAAACCATTTGAAAGGTATAGCGGCTATTGCCCCCGCCGTGGCAGCAGATCTTTATAATCTAAAAATCATAGAACCGGAAATTCAAACTATAAAGAATAATTCTACAAGATTTATAATTGTAAAAACAAAGAATAAAGAAATTCCAAAAGAAGAAATTAACAAAGCTTCCATTCGTTTTATAACTGATCATAAGAGAGGAAGTCTGGCTACTGTTCTAAATGTTATGAGCGATTGCAATTTGAATTTAACAAAAATACAGTCGTTGCCGATTATTGAAACGCCATGGAAATATGCATTTTTTGTGGATATAACTTTTGAGGATTATAATCATTTTGCTAAAGCGAGATCATTATTAGATATCATGTCCGAAGATTTCAAGGTTTTGGGAGAATATAAAAATGCTCATTTATGATACAAACTGCCGATCGCTTAAGGTCTATAGAGGAGTATTATTTCTCGAAAAAATTGCGGGAAGTCAGGGGAATGGTTGCTGCAGGACAACCTATAATAAATATTGGTATTGGCAGCCCGGATCTTCCACCGTCTGAAGCCGTAATTAATTCATTCCAGGAATCAGTAAAACAGGCCGGTGCACATCAATACCAAAGCTACCAGGGACTTCCTGAATTAAGAGAAAGAATATCACAATTTTACAAGGAAAAATTCGATGTGGATGCAGATCCTTCAAATGAAGTATTACCCCTTATGGGTTCCAAAGAAGGGATTATGCATATCAGTATGGCTTTTTTGAATGAAGGCGATGAGGTATTAATTCCAAATCCGGGTTACCCTACCTATACATCAGTCACTAAATTGGTAGGAGCAGTTCCAAAACAATATGATCTGCTTGCTGATAATGGCTGGTTCCCCGATTTAGAAAAATTAAAGCAGGAAGATTTGTCTGGAGTAAAGCTAATGTGGGTAAGCTACCCTCATATGCCCACAGGCGCTACTGCTAATTCTTCTCAATTGAAGGCACTGGTGGCCTTTGCAAAAAAGCAAAATATCTTAATAATAAATGACAATCCTTACAGCTTTGTTTTAAGCAATAATCCATTAAGTATTTTAAGCGTAAAGGGATCCAAGGATATAGCTTTAGAACTAAATTCTCTAAGCAAAACTTTCAATATGGCTGGATGGAGAGTTGGAATGGTTTTGGGTAGTGAAGAGAATTTAAATGCAATTTTAAAAGTAAAAAGTAATATGGATTCCGGAATGTTTTATGGCATTCAGAAAGGGGCTATAGAAGCACTCAAAAGTGGAAAGGACTGGTTTGATCAATTAGATAGTACGTATAAAGCCCGGAGGGAGTTGATGTTTCAGTTGGCAGATAAATTGGATTGTTCCTATGACTCTAATGCCGTTGGCATGTTCGTTTGGGCAAAATTGCCTGAGGGTTCGCAGTGTTCAGAAGATTTTATAGATAGAATATTACATGAAAAAAATATTTTCATTGCACCCGGGACTATTTTTGGAAGTAATGGGGAGGGATATATCAGATTTTCTCTATGTGTGACGAAATCTAAGATAAAAGAAGCTATTGACAGATTTTAAGTTAGAAAGATGAACGCAATAATAGTAGGTATAGGGTTAATCGGGGGTTCAATGGCCCGGGACCTGAGATGCAAGTATCCGGAGGTATCAATCTATGGAGTGGATGCAAGTGCAGCCCATCTTGAAGAAGCTATTAGTCTTGGTCTTATTGACGGCATTGCAGGTTCAAAGGAATTTTCAGGGGCCGATATTGTTGTAGTTAGTATCCCGGTGGATGCTATTGTTAGAGAACTTCCAGAATTATTGAACGACATTGGTGACGATTCATTGGTGATAGATGCTGGGTCAACAAAGTCAGAAATTTGCAGTATGGTTGCAGATCATCCAAGGAGGCGAAATTTTCTAGCTTGTCATCCTATTGCAGGAACCGAATTTTCTGGACCTTCTGCTGCTGTTGCGGAACTGTTTGCGGGTAAAACAAACATAATTTGTGAAGTAGAAAAAACAGCATTTAAACTCCAGGAAAGGGCATTGAGTATTTTCAGTAGTTTAGGTATGCGAATAAGATACATGAATCCAAAAGCACATGACCGGCATATAGCTTATGTCTCCCACCTATCGCATATCAGTTCGTTTATGCTTGGTAAAACGGTAATTGAAAAGGAGAAAAATGAGCGTGATATATTTGATATGGCAGGCAGTGGTTTTGAAAGTACGGTTAGATTGGCAAAAAGCTCACCGGCCATGTGGACACCAATTTTTGAACAAAATAAGGAGAATGTCGTAGAGACTTTGGATGAATATATTCAAAATCTCGAAGCCTTTAAACAAAAGCTAATCGATAATAATTTTGAAGGCATATACAAAGAAATGGACAATACCAATAAGATAAAATCAATATTAAAAGGAATACCACAAAATAATAAAGACAAAGAATAATGGAGAATTCAAAAAAGTTAAGATCTTGGCTAGATGATATGAAGTTATCACATCCCTTGGTAATTGCAGGGCCATGCAGTGCAGAAACTGAGGATCAGGTATTGGGAATAGCTCATGAGCTTAAAGATACAGATGTAAACTACTATCGCGCTGGTATATGGAAGCCGAGAACCAGACCCGGAAACTTTGAAGGAGTTGGAGCTATTGGTCTTAATTGGTTACAAAAAGTAAAAGAAGAAACCGGACTAAAGACGGCCACAGAAGTAGCAAACAAGAATCATGTAGATCTTGCATTGGAACATGATGTAGATTTACTATGGATAGGTGCTCGATCTACTGTTAGCCCTTTTATAGTTCAGGAAATTGCTGATGCTTTAGAAGGAACGGACAAAATTATCCTTGTTAAAAACCCTGTAAACCCTGACCTGTCCTTATGGCTGGGAGCTGTTGAGCGATTATCAAAAGCTAATATCAAGAAATTAGGGGTAATACATCGAGGTTTTTCTACCTATGAAAAAACTAAATATCGGAATATACCGGAATGGCAAATGGCTATTGAATTGCAAACTAAATTTCCAGACCTGCCTTTGATTAATGATCCCTCACATATTAGTGGGAACAGGGAAATGATCTTTGATATATCACAAACTGCCCTGGATCTGAATTATGATGGATTAATGATTGAAACACATCACGATCCTGATAGTGCCTGGAGCGATGCCGCACAACAAGTAACTCCAAAAAGACTAGTGCAAATCATGGAAGACTTAAAGATTAGAAAAGAAACCGATGAGGAAGCTGAATACAATCAAAAGATTAGTAACCTCCGTGCCCAAATTGATATTATTGATAATCAGCTTATTGATACTCTTGGCAAACGAATGAAAGTTTCTGATGGTATAGGTGAATTAAAAAGACAGCGCAATGTAGCGGTACTTCAGACGAACCGTTGGAATGCGATATTAGGTAAAATGATCCTGGAAGGCGAATCTAAAGGGTTAAGTGAAGAATTTGTACTGCGTATGTTTAAAGCTATCCACCAGGAATCAATAAATCATCAGGAGAAAATAATTAATGCGGAGGCTTTAAAGAAATAAAGGTTTTTTTCTAATCAAATTCTATATTTAAATCTGGATTAAAAGTGTAACAAAACGGGAAGTCCGTTGTCTTTAAAAAAACTTGTAACACAAATGAATATGAAAACAATAATAACGCTTTGTATGGTGATTGTTAGCCTTAATTCCTTCTCACAAAGCATGCTGGAGAAAGAGGTTGGTGACTTTCAGGAAATTAAAGTTTTTGACTTAATAGAAGTGAACCTTATTAAGTCCGATATTAATCGGATAGTCATAAAAGGCCATAATGTTTATGATATTAAATTCGTAAATAGGAATGGTGTTTTGAAATTACGTATGGAACTGGATAAAAAGTTTCAGGGTGAAGATACATTTGTTGAAGTTTATTATACAGATCTTCGGACCATTGACGGTAATGAAGGAGCTAAAATTGTTTGTAATGAACTTGTAGAAAAAGAAAATATAGAGATAAGGGCCCAGGAAGGAGCGCATATCAAAATTGGAATGGATGTAAAAAATGTTGAGATGAGGGCAGTCACAGGGGGTAGTATCGAGGCATCCGGATTGGCAAAAAATCAAATTATTGTTTTACATACCGGGGGAGTATTTGAAGGTAGGGAATTGTTAACAGAAGTGGCAAGTCTAAAAATATCAGCAGGTGGAGAGGCAGAGCTTTACGCTTCAGAAAAATTGGATATCAACGTTAAGGCAGGAGGCGATGTTTCTGTTTATGGGAATCCAAAAGATGTAAATAAAACAACTTTAGCCGGTGGCAGAATAGTTTTTAAGAACTAATGTGTAAACCAAATAAAAAAAACCGGCAAGATTGCCGGTTTTTTTCGCATTAAATTACTTTTTTGAAAATGTAACGTGTTATGAAGATTCCATTATTATCGCCTTTGTCAGCACTTTCCACAGCACTGGTCACAAATGCCAATTCCCACCCTTCGGCAATCATGGAATTGATCATTGAGGATATCATGCTATCGTTTGCTGCAATATTCTGGAACCGGATACCCCCAACATTGTAAAAGTTAAGCAGTTTGGTTTCCTCATAATTTTTTACACGAATCTCACCGCGATCAGATTTGTTTCTTGTTTTGTCCTCATCCGTTTGGGTTGAGGTATATTCTTTATAGTCTTTTTCTCCATTGTATTAACAATACGAGATCTGCCCACACCATTAGGTACAATAGATTCAACACTGGTAATTACTTTAAATTGTTGAGCGCTTACTTCAAGAGTAGCAGTTAGAATTAGGAAGGCAATAAAAATGACTTTTTTCATGCAATGTTGTTTAGATTACTACTTTTTTAGGATTTTCCTGGCCAAATATACTGTACCAAATTAAAGTATTATCGTTTCTTTGCATTGAAATACAAACAATTATGCTAGGAATTGTTTACAAGTCAACCGGCAGTTGGTATACCGTAAAAACTGAAGAGGGAGACATTTATGAATGCCGTATAAAGGGAAAATTCCGAATTAAAGGAATTAAAAGCACCAATCCAATAGCTGTAGGTGACCTTGTGGTATTTGAAGTAGAGCAGATTGGTGATGAGATTATAGGCGTCATCACCAAAATTGAAGATCGCAAGAATTATATAATTCGAAAATCAGTTAAACTTTCCAAACAAACGCATATTATAGCAGCTAATATCGATCAGGTTTTTCTAATAGTTACACTCAAGAATCCAAAAACGTATACTATTTTTATAGATCGTTTTCTGGCAACCGCTGAAGCCTATGATATTAAAATAGTACTTCTTTTCAATAAAATAGATATGTACAGCAATAATGAGTTGGCCGAAGTAAAGTATTTAGCCGCCTTGTACAGCGGAATTGGTTATACATGTATTGAGATTTCTGCAAAAACAGGAAAGAATGTGGATAGGGTAAAAGACTTAATGAAGGCTCACACAAGTATGTTTGCCGGGCATTCTGGTGTGGGAAAATCTACACTCATAAATTTCATAGCACCAGAGTTAAATTTAAGGACTACTGAAATTTCTGATCAACACCTGCAAGGACAACATACGACAACTTTTGCGGAGATGTATGACCTAAATTTTGGAGCCAGGATTATTGATACTCCCGGGATTAAGGGTTTTGGAATAGTTGATATGGACAAAGATGAAATTGGTGATTATTTTCCGGAATTTTTTAAATTGAAGAGTGACTGTAAATTTAACAATTGCCTTCATTTAGATGAACCAAAATGTGCCGTCAAAGCCGCATTGGAAAAAGATGAGGTATCCTGGAGCCGTTACCGGAGTTATGTGCAGATTGTTACCGGGGTTGAAGATACCTATAGAATGGATAATTACGAAGAAATATGAGGGCAGTAATACAAAGGGTTTCTACTGCTAATGTTGTTGTAAATGACCAAACGATTTCCAAAATTGGTTACGGTGTAATGGTGTTGCTAGGTATTGAGGATTCTGATTCTATGGATGATATTGAATGGCTCTCAAAGAAGATAGTGAACTTAAGAATATTTAATGATGCAAATGGCGTTATGAACCTATCCTTATTGGAAACCAGGGGGGATGCAATTGTCGTAAGTCAGTTTACATTACATGCGGCAACCAAAAAAGGGAACAGACCCTCGTACATTAAGGCAGCAAAACCTGATTTAGCTATACCTCTTTATGAAGCTTTTGTACGACAGATGGAAATAGATCTGGATAAAAAGATAGGCACGGGCATTTTTGGCACCGATATGAAAGTAGCCATGGTAAATGATGGCCCTGTTACCATAATAATTGACACAAAAAATAAAGACTTATGAAAATTGAAGATGCACAGTTGGCTGTTGATAATTGGATAAAAGAACATGGCGTTCGCTATTTTAATGAATTGACAAATATGGCCCAGCTTACGGAAGAAGTAGGGGAAGTGGCTCGTATTATTGCCCGGCGGTATGGCGAACAAAGTGAGAAGGACACAGATAAGGAGAAGGACCTTGGAGAGGAATTAGCCGATGTTCTTTTCGTTGTTCTATGTCTGGCAAACCAGACAGGCATTGATCTTCAAAAAGCTTTTGACCGCAAACTGGATATTAAGGCAGAACGAGACCATGACAGGCATAAAAACAACAAAAAATTGAAATAATAGTATCTTTGCATTCGGTTTTAAAACAGCACCAATTTGAAATTACAGCTCTTAGGTCCGTCCAATAATCTCCTGAACGCACATATTAAGATTACAGGTTCCAAAAGTGAATCCAACAGGCTATTGTTGTTAAAGGCACTCTATCCCGGAATTACAATTAAAAACCTGTCCAATTCCGACGATGCTGCTGTAATGCGGAAAGGAATCCGGTTAAATGAAGGTAAGGTGGATATTCATCATGCTGGAACGGCAATGCGTTTTTTAACCGCATTTTTTGCTTCTCAGGAAGGAGCGAATGTTACCCTGACCGGTTCAAAGCGAATGCAGGAACGGCCTATAAAAATATTGGTTAATGCATTGAAAAATTTGGGCGCAGATATTGATTATTTAGGTAATAGGGACTACCCCCCTTTAAGTATAAAAGGAAAAAATCTCAATAAAGCGAAAGTAAGCCTTCCCGCTGATGTTAGTAGTCAGTACATTTCTGCATTATTGTTAATTGCTTCAAGTTTGGAAAATGGCCTTGAATTGCAACTAATAGGGAAAATTACCTCAGTTCCCTATATAAAAATGACGCTGGGCCTTTTGGAACGAATAGGAGTGAAGAGTTCTTTTGACGGAAATACTGTGAGCGTACTTCCAAATAAATCTGTAAGTGAGTTAACTTTAACAGTTGAATCTGATTGGAGTTCAGCTTCATATTTTTATAGTATTGCGGCTTTAAGTGAAATTGGCACTCAAATTAGTTTGTCGTCCTTTAGGAAAGATAGTTTGCAAGGCGATAGTATACTGAAGGAAATTTATAAGCATTTTGGTGTTAGGACTCTATTTAAAGAAGACAGTATTATTTTGTTTAAGGCTAAACCTCATCAAACAACTGATGTTGTATACGACCTTGTAAATGCTCCAGATTTAGCCCAGACTCTGACTGTTACATGTTTTGGATTAGGAATTGGATGTCACTTAACCGGTTTACACACCTTAAAAATAAAGGAGACGGATAGGCTGTTAGCATTAAAAAATGAACTTTCTAAACTCGGGGCATACATTTCAGTTACTAATAACGCACTAACTTTAGAGTCTTCCAATAAAATAAATTCAGAGGTAGTAATTGATACTTACAACGATCACAGAATGGCTATGGCATTTGCCCCGCTGGCACTAAAAACAGCAATAGTAATTAACGATGCAGAAGTAGTATCCAAATCATACCCGGATTTTTGGCATGATTTAGAACAACTGGGATTTAAAATAAAAGACATATAAAGGTATTTAATATCCCATTTACTTGACAAGCCCTACTTCAGAATTGTATATTTGCAGCCGCAAAAAAGGCGAACTAAAATTCACATATGAAATTATCACACTTTAGTTTTGAATTACCAAAAGAGCTCATGGCAGAATATCCTGCAGAGCACAGAGACGAATCCAAATTAATGGTGGTTCATAAAGATACTGGTAAAATAGAACACAAAATGTTCAAGGATCTTATTGATTATTTTGATGAAGGAGATGTAATGGTTCTTAATAATACCAAAGTATTTCCCGCCAGGTTATATGGTAACAAAGAGAAAACAGGGGCCAGGATAGAAGTATTTTTACTTCGTGAGCTAAATGAAGAACAAAGGTTATGGGATGTTTTGGTAGATCCGGCCAGAAAGATAAGAATAGGCAATAAACTTTACTTTGGAGATGATGAGAATTTGGTGGCTGAAGTTATTGACAATACAACTTCAAGGGGAAGAACACTTCGCTTTCTTTATGATGGGTCTTATACCGACTTTAGAAGAAAATTAAGAGAACTCGGTGAGACACCTCTTCCAAAATATATTAAAAGGGAAGTGGAACCCGAAGATGAGTCCCGCTATCAAACCATATATGCAAAACACGAAGGTGCTGTAGCAGCACCTACAGCAGGACTTCATTTTTCCAAACATTTGTTGAAACGTCTGGAAATAAAAGGGGTTCAATTTGCGGAACTTACACTTCATGTAGGTTTGGGTACTTTTAACCCGGTGGAAGTAGAAGATCTGTCCAAGCATAAAATGGATAGCGAGGAATTGGTAATAGATGAGAAGGCTACAGAGATTGTAAATTCGGCAAAAATTAAGAAGAAAAGAATATGTGCTGTTGGGACAACAGCTATGAGAGGTCTGGAAAGCGCAGTTTCATCTGAGCATACCCTGAATATGTATGATGGCTGGACAAATAAATTTGTATTTCCACCTTATGATTTTAGTATTGCTAATGCTATGGTAACCAATTTTCATCTGCCGAAATCTACCCTATTAATGATGGTTTCAGCATTTTTAGGTCATGATCTAATGAAAAGGGCCTATAAAGAAGCAATAATTGAAGGGTATAGATTTTACTCATACGGTGACGCTATGCTCATCATATAAATAATGTATTATATAAATAGAGAATCCTGCTATTACCTGTTTTTACAATAGGAGTAGCAGGATTTTTTTAATTAAAAAATGGTTTCAAAGAAAAAAGATATTAGGGCCCTTACCAAAGAGCAACTTCGTGAGTTTTTCGAAAGTTACGGAGAGCAGGCTTTCCGGGGGAACCAGGTCTATGAATGGCTGTGGCAGAAATCTGCTCATTCATTTGATGATATGACCAATATCTCCAAGGAAACGCGTAAAAAACTGGAAGAACAATTTGTGATTAATCATATAAAAGTGGATCAGTTACAGAAAAGTTCTGATGGTACAATAAAGAATGCCGTTCGATTACACGATGGTTTGGTGGTAGAGTCAGTACTTATCCCAACTAAAGAAAGAACTACGGCATGTGTCTCCAGCCAGGTAGGCTGTAGTTTGGATTGCAAATTTTGCGCTACCGCAAGATTAAAGAGAATGCGTAACCTTAATCCGGACGAAATTTATGATCAGGTGGTTGCAATCAATAATGAAAGCGAGCTTTATTTTAATAGACCTTTGAGCAATATTGTGTTTATGGGAATGGGTGAACCACTCATGAATTATAATAATGTTTTGAAGGCTATAGATAAGATAACCTCTCCTGAAGGGTTAGGGATGTCTCCAAAAAGAATTACAGTTTCTACTTCGGGTGTTCCAAAAATGATAAGGAAACTTGCCGATGAAGAGGTCAAATTTAAACTTGCCGTTTCTCTTCATTCTGCCATAGAGGAAGTGCGTACCTCTATTATGCCTTTCAATGCTACCTTTAATTTAAAGGAGTTGAGAGATTCTTTAATCTATTGGTATTCAAAAACAAAAAGCAGGATTACATACGAGTATGTAGTTTGGGAAGGTATTAATGATAAGGATGTCGATATTAAGGCGTTAATGGCGTTTTGCAGATTTGCCCCTTCAAAAGTAAATCTGATAGAATATAATCCAATAGATGATTCCAATTTTAAGCAGGCCTCTAATGAAGCCATTAATAAATATGTAGAGGCACTGGAACAAAATGGAATAATAGTAACAGTTCGAAGGTCAAGAGGTAAAGATATTGACGCAGCTTGTGGGCAATTGGCTAACAAATCTCTATAATTGGGACCGCAATTTGTTGTGTACTTAAGAGTTATTGCAGGTATCATAAAATCAGGCCGAATTAGGGATTAGAATCAACTTCTTATTTCTTTATTCTCACTTCGTTCCCCTAGTTATTTTCCCTAAATTTATCATTCATCATTGATAAAATGAATTCTATTGAAAATTGTCGCACAAATAACAGAACCGATCAATGAAGAAATGGAACTCTTTGAAAAAAAGTTCCGTGATTCCATGTCCACAAAAGTGGCTCTTTTAAACAGGATCACTTATTATATCGTAAACCGGAAAGGAAAGCAAATGCGACCAATGTTTGTTTTTCTTACCGCAAAACTCGTTAATAACGGGAAAGTTAATGAAAGGACATATCGCGGAGCATCCGTGATAGAATTGATACACACGGCTTCTTTGGTGCATGATGATGTAGTTGATGATAGTTACAAGCGCAGAGGTTTCTTCTCCATAAATGCGCTGTGGAAAAATAAAATCGCTGTCTTAGTTGGAGACTATTTGCTTTCAAAAGGTATGTTGCTTTCCGTAGAATATGAAGATTTTGATTTGCTTAAAATTATTTCTGTAGCCATACGAGAAATAAGTGAGGGAGAATTACTTCAGATAGATAAAGCCAGAAGATTAGATATTACTGAAGATATTTATTACGAAATAATCAGACAAAAAACAGCAACCCTTATTGCTGCATGTTGCAGTCTGGGAGCGTGTTCGGTAAAACCCGATAGCGCTGATGTTGAAACCTTCCGAAAGTTTGGAGAGTTTTGTGGGATGGCATTTCAGATAAAAGACGACCTTTTTGATTATGGAGCAGAAAAAATTGGTAAACCCACAGGAATAGATATTAAGGAGCAAAAAATGACCTTACCTCTAATATATGTACTCAATAACAGTACCCCCAAAGAGAAAAAATGGCTTATTAATTCTGTAAAAAATTATAACAAGGACAAGTCCCGTGTTAAAGAAGTAATTGCCCTGGTAAAAGCAAAGGGAGGTCTTGCTTATGCAGAAACTAAAATGAACGAGTTTAAAAATAAGGCCTTAGAACTTTTAAATACCTACCCGGATTCTGAGTATAAAGATGCGCTTAGACTTATGGTCAGCTATGTGGTAGAAAGAAAAATATGAATTCTAATCGTCATATTTACAAATAGTTATAAATAAATTCTGAAAAATTTCAGATTTCGGGCAACGTTATTGATTTCCAAAACGTCTATATCTATAGAAGACTAAAATGAAACGCTTGAAAATTATTTCTTTTTACAATAATGAAAAAGTGCTGATTAGGAAAGCAATTTCAGGTCATCCGGCTGCACAAAGGGCTATTTATGAGAAGTTTTCACCTAAGATGCTTGGGGTATGCAGGCAGTACATCAGGGACCTACAATATGCCGAAGATGTAATGATAAATGGATTTGTAAAAGTATTTAAAAATCTAGATTCATTTAAGCATGAAGGAAGCTTCGAAGGTTGGATCAGACAAATTATGGTTAGAGAATCTATCTCATATCTCAGAAAAAAACAATTTGTTGTCTTTGATGATGAGATTTACGAGTATAACACGCCAAACCAGATTACCATCTCTTCTCCAATGGATATTGAATATATTCAAAAGTTAATTGAAATTTGCCTGAAGGATATAAAATGGTCTTTGTGCTTTATGCGATAGAAGGGTATAAGCATTCAGAAATAGCAGCTATGTTGGATATTACGGAAGGGACATCAAAATCCCAATTGTATAAGGCCAGAAGATTATTGCAGGATAAATTAAAAGAACAAAGTATACTCGGTTATGGAACCCACTAAATTAGAAGATCATATTAAGAAGACCTTAAAGGGAAATGAAATTAAACCTTCGGAGGATGCCTGGTATAAAATTAAGGGACAAATCAGTCAGGATTTCAAGCCAAAGAGAACCAAATATTATAGCTATGGGATAGCTGCTGGTTTTATTGGAATATTGATACTATCTGTGCTCTACTTTACAACTGATCATTCGAATTTAAATCAAGATGCACAAATTATTACTCACCCTTCAGCTCCAGCTGTTGACATAGAAAAAGAAGAACAATTGAAAACACCTATTATTGAAGAAGAAAGCGTATTAATCGGAATTCGGGATTCTTATGAAGCGGACGAAGAAATGTCAACAAGAATGATTAAAAAAGAATCCAAAAGGGAATTGGTTATATCTAAAGATGCTCAACTTGCAAATACTGGTGGAAGCCAAAACAAAGCATCAGAAGATCGAAATGAGCTAATTGATACAAAAATAGCAGAGGTATTGGATTTGGTGAATACACTTGAAGAAAACAAAAAAGAACTGACAGATTTTGAAGTCGATTCCCTTCTAAGGCAGGCGCAAAAAGAAATTTTGGCTGAAAAATTTATAAATTCTGATAATTCAATTAATCCCTCAGCGTTGCTTTCGCAGGTGGAAGAAGAGTTAGATCAGTCATTCCGTGATCAAATTTTCGACAAACTTAAATCTGGTTATAACAAAGTGAGAACTGCAGTTGCGGATCGTAATAATTAATCTTTCCTACCTGCGATTATAGAATTTGTTCAATTGATTTTCAAGAAGCATTAAGGAGTTCATTCATCAATCATAAATCAAAAAACTAAATGAAAACAATCAGCACCTATTTAGTACTTGTTTTAATGTGTTTTATTACCAATACAATGGTAGCACAGGACAATTACAAAGAAAAGATAGAAGATCTAAAAGAACAGAAGGAAAAAATTACACTTGAGGAAAAAGAAGCCCTAAAGGACGAAGTAGAAGCCATTAATAAACGATTGGATAAAGGTAAACTTAATACAGAAGAAGCTACTGAGCTTAAAGAAGATGCAGCCAGGAGACGAGCATTAAATATTGAGAACAGACTGGCTATAATTGATAATAAAATAGCCTTGTTAGAGAGAAATAAGGGAGATGTTTTAGGGGAGGATGATTATTCTATTAACAGGGACGAGGAGGCTG
>Ga0265303_10000244_pt1 | contig 28965 bp, 30 predicted proteins | sample Helome_2_FD_192494 | JGI IMG/M metagenome (GOLD analysis project Ga0265303, IMG submission 192494) | Marine sediment microbial communities from subtidal zone of North Sea - Hel_20160317 (Illumina Assembly) | ecosystem: Environmental > Aquatic > Marine > Subtidal zone > Sediment ... | reverse complement strand
TGATGGACGAGCCGACGAACCACCTCGACCTTCAAACCGCCGAAGCTCTCACCGATGCGCTCGCCACCTACGACGGCACCCTGCTCTTCGTCAGCCACAACCGAGCCTTCATCCGCCGCCTCGCGACCAAGCTCTGGGTCGTGCACGACGGCGGCGTCGAAAACTATCCGGGCACCCTCGACGACTACCTCTGGTCCTGCCAGCAGCGGGATGTCCCCCCGGCAACCGAGGCCGCGATCAAGCCAGTAGCTCAAAAGAGAAGCCGGCAAGCTCGAAAGGAGCAGCGCCGGAAGGAAGCTGAGCTTCGGTCCAAGCAAAATCAGGGTGTGAAGCCCCTGGAGAAGCGCGTCGGGGAGCTCGAACAATCGATCGCCAGGCTTGAAAAAACGATCGCCGAGCACAACGAGGAGCTGAGTAAGCCCGAGGTGTACGACGACCCCGAGCGCCGCGACGAGCTACTGCACGAGGCGCGGACCGCGCAACGCGAGCTGGAACGCTCCTTCGAAGAATGGACAGAATCGAACGAGAAGCTGGAGCAGCTCCGCGGGGAGCTGAAATCCATGGAGGGTTGAGTATGAAAAAGCTGACCGACGCCGAAATTGCCGAGCACATGAAGGCGCTCCCAAACTGGGAGCTTGGGACGGATCGCATCCGTCGCGTGTTTCGCTTCAAAGACTTCGTCGAAGCGTTCGGCTGGATGAGCAGCATCGCCATCGTGGCGGAGACGATGAATCACCACCCCGAGTGGCGAAACGTCTGGGCGACGGTCGAGGTCGAGCTCAGCACGCACGACGCCGGTGGGCTTACCGAGCTCGACATGAAGCTCGCCTCCAAGATGGACGAGCTCAGCCGGCTCGGCTGACCCTGCCTCGCGCGCCTCTGTTAGTAGGTCGCCGTGGCGACCGGGGTGCTCAGGTCGTCTACGTCGTGGACTCGGACGCCGCCGTGGCTGATCGAGTAGATGAACTCTTGGTCGTCGCCGCTGATGAAGACGCCACGGGTGATCTGCGGTTGGTAGCCGCACTGGTAGTAGAACTCGTCGACCGGATAGCCAATTCCGCCGCAGTCATCGAGGAGCAGGTCCGAGTGGTCGACGGCGCCTCGGCGACCGAAGCCGTCCGTCGCGCTCACGTCCCAGAGCTCGAGTGTGCTCGAGAAGTTCCCCTGGTAGGACACGAACGGAAACGCGAGCAGACCCTTTTCTGCGTAGAAGTTGAAGGCCTTGTGGTTGTGATTGGCCTCGGAGTAGCCCTCTCCGACCAGCGCCTTGTGCGCAAGCATCGGATTCACAGGATCCGACACGTCGAAGATCTGAAGAGCGGTTCCGTTGTCCCTTTGTGTCTGCTCGTCTACGTCACGACCGATCGTCAATAGATGGTCGTTGCCGAGCGGGTGCATGTAGTCGCTGAAGCCCGGAATCTTGAGCTCGCCAAGAACCTTGGGGCTTTCAGGATTGCTGAGGTCGATCGCAAACAGCGGATCGACTTGCCGGAAGGTCACGATATAGGCGAGGTCTCCGATGAACCTCGCCGAGAAAATTCGCTCGCCTTCTGCAAGAGGCGGCGTCGAGCCAGCGAGCCGGAGCACGTTGCCATCGAGCTTCAGCGTGCTGACGAGATTGTCGGTCGTCGGTGGAATCCAGACGTCCGGAGCCACCCCACCGATGTCGCGGTTGGGCCAGGTGGTGCGCGTCGTCGCGATTCGGATGATGCCCCCGCGCTCGTCGATCGAGAACTGATCGTTCACGGTGCCCTGGACGAAACCCGAACCTTGATACGGAGTCCGTTGCTGATCGAACGAGACCGCGAAGCGATGCACCGCGGTGCGGTCACTGTTGACGCCGCGTTCGAAGAACGTCCAATCCGGCTGAGTGAGGACCATGGCCTGGCCATTGGCGTAGACCTGGCTCGCCTGGCCGAGAATCGATGTAATTTGGGTGTCGCTGTCGCGCTCGATGTCGAGGCCGACGATTTGCGTGAGCCCGTAGTTCGTGAGGCCCGGCGCGGGTGAATAGAAGTCGGAGCACTGCACAGGCTGCTCTTGTATCTCGCCATCCACACGCTCGCCCCAAACGGGCACCCAGTCCTTCAGCGCGGTCTCGCGAATCGCTTCTTTGGCTTTCACGGCCCAGGCTTGGGCAAGAAGGATTTCCGCCTCGCGGGTCTCGGGATAGGCCTCTCCGTTGTAAATGAAGTCGTAGAGGTAGGGCACGGTGCCGGGTCGCTGCATGCTGCTCTGCACCACGGCGCGAACGATACTGCCATGCCGGCGCGAAGAGGTGTACCAGCCGTCGACGTAGACCTCACGCACCGCCTCGGGGGTCTCACCGCTGAGGTCGATGACGGTGATCTTCACGAAGGAACGGCCGCAGTAGTAATAGCCGTCGATGTCGGCCAACCCAGGCTCGGGGCCCCCGACGTAGTAGCCTTGGCAGAGGTCGCCATCGTCCAACGCTTCGACGCCATAGGCATTGGAGAAGACGACGGCGCGGTCGCCTTCGACGAACATTTCGATGGCGCCGCCTTCGATTTCGAGGTCGGCGACTTTGGACATTTGGGATGCCGGCCAGGAATCGAACTCGTGGAAACCGTTGCCTCGGATCACGTAGAGCTTGAGACCTTCAGCGCCGACCTTGACGATGTCAGCCTCGTCGACATCGCCAACCTGTCGGTTGGTATCTGAAAACCCGGTAGGAGCTTCGGCCGCGTTGTCGCCGTCCGCCGTTGGAGCTGCGGAACCAGCGGTGCCGCCCGAACCAGCTTCGAGCACATCGCCGAATGCGACGGGACCGCCCCAGCGGTTGTAATACTCCTGGTTGAGGAACGATTCGAGCTCGAGCTCCACCTTGGCGATCGCGTCGTCTTGAACGGCGTCGAGCACGTCTTCGCAGGTCGTCGCCTGCCTCAGGGCGGCCTCGTACTGAGTCACCTCGGGCGTGGTCGTGCAGCCGAACGAGCCCCCGATCATCACCAAGCAAAGCATTCCGATAAACTTACGCATCCTCTTCCTCCTAGCTGTGGTCAAGAATAAGCAAGCAGCGTGCCTGGCGAAAACCCAAGTGATTTCATGTTAAGCACTGGGCCAGCCTGTGCCATCCGGATCAGCCTTGCACCCTCGTCACGACCTGCTAATGAAGCTGAAAATCATTTTCATTTGCAAGAGAGAGGGCGAAAATGACTTATCGACACAGGGAATTGGTGGTGGCCGGGTGTCTGGCGATCGGGTTGATCGGCTGGGACGCCGGCCCCGCAGGCGCGCAAGACGCCCCCTCGTCCGAAGCCGAATCTGACACTGACACTGACACTGACACTGACGCTGACACTGACACTGACACTGACACTGACACTGACGCTGACACTGACACTGACGCTGACACTGACACTGACACTGACGCTGACACTGACACTGACGCTGACACTGACACTGACGCTGACACTGACACTGACACTGACACTGACACTGACACTCAGACCGACGGCCCAAAAATGATCTTGGCTCCCGGTGAGGTCGACAACGAGGAGGCCGACGCTGGGCAATACCGGGTCGAAATCGATCCCCTGCGCGGGATGCAACAAGGTCGCATGCGGCGCGAGCAGAAGACCACGATCGGTGGCTACGGCGAGCTTCACCTAAACATGGTGAAACCCGAGGACGACAGCCTCAGCGCCATCCTGGACTTTCACCGCTTCGTCATCTTCTTCGCGCACCGCTTCAACGATCGCTTCCAGTTCTATTCCGAAGTAGAGCTCGAACATGCGTTCGTCGCAGAGAGCGGTGGCGTTGCGATTCCCGGATCGGTGCAGATCGAGCAGGCCTTCATCGACTGGCGCCTGCTCAAAGGCGACAGTGAGGCGCTCTACCTGCGTGCAGGCGCCGTCCTCGTGCCGATGGGCATCATCAACCAATGGCACGAGCCCCCAATCTTCAATGGTGTCGAGCGTCCGACGGTCGATCGCGTGATCATCCCGACGACCTGGCGAGAGGGAGGCATCGGCATCTGGGGCCAACCGAAAGACGAGCTTCGCTACGAGTTTTATGTGATGAGCGGCCTCGACGCGAGTGGCTTCTCCGGTAGGAGCGGACTTCGGGGCGGCCGCCTCAAGATCACCCAGGCGGAGCTCAACGGCCCGGCATTCGTTGGTCGGCTCGAATGGGAGCCCATCCTCGGGATGGTGCTCGGCATTTCGCCGTACTTCGGTTTGGCAGGTCCTAGGGAGCTACCCGACGTGAATGTGAAGGTCGGAGGAGTGTCGGGCGATTGGCGAATCTTGAGAAAGGGCTTCGAGTCGCGCGCCCTCATCGCCTATTTCCACGTGAGTGACACCGACGCACTCCGGGTGCCAGTCACGGTTGCACCCGGCGAAACCGCGCCGACGAGCACGGTCGGCTCGGACCTCTTCGGCGTCTACGGAGAGCTCGGCTACAACGTCCTCTACTACGTGGACACCGACATGGCACTGGTGCCCTTCGTGCGTGTCGACTACTACGACACGACGTTCCAAGAATCGGACCCGAACTTCAACTTGCCCGCCTTCTTGGTGCCCACGATCGGCTTGAGCTACCGCCCCATTCCGCAGGTCGTCTTCAAGTTCGACTACCAGTACGAGCGGCCATCAAGCGGCGCGACCGCAAACCGCTGGAACGCCGGCTTCGGCTACATGTTCTAGCCCGGCTACCAATTCGCGGGATGCTCGTGAGACCGGTCATGGCGTGCCGTAGCGATTCAAGTAAGGTCCGCCCATGCGACTTGCATTGGCCATCCTTGCGTTGACGCTATTCGCCTCCACCGCTCACGCGGAGGGTTGGCATGGCTCTGCGGCGGGCGGTGCCGATTTCGCATTCGTCCCCGAGGTGACGGGCTTTGGCTTCGTTCTCTTCGAGGCGACAGGCGAAGACAAAGTCGGCAAGGGTGATGTCCGACTTCTATACAACACCGACACCATCCATCTGGAAATCGAGCGCATCCCGTTGGGCAAGAGCTTCGAGCTCTCGGTGGCCCTTCGAGGCGAGGTGTTTTTCGCGGGACTGCTCCGCTATTACTACGAGCAAGGCCTTCGGCGCTCGGACCTGGGATTCAACGCCAGCTACGTGGTCCTCTTGCCGAAGCTTCAGTGGCACGTCGCGGACCACCACACGCTCGAGGTGCTCACCAACGTCCGCTACTGGTTCTTCGGCAGCAACAAGACCTACCCAACGGGCTATCTCCTTCCTGCCAACACCGTGGTCTTCGAGCCACGGCTCGGTTACATCTATTGGAATATCGATTCGCCCGGTGAGGAGTACCGAGCGTCCAAGCTCTTCCCGCGGATTCAGGGCGTCGCAGTCGGTGCATCGGTCGGCGTCGACGTACGCTCCGAGGTGCGCCCGTGGGGATTCGTCACTGCCCAGCCGGACCGAAACGACCCGAACAAGGCGATTTGGACCCTGAACCAGTGGCTGCGCGCGGGCTGGACGACGGGAGACTACTTCCGGCTGGAGCTTCAAGAAACCTTCAACTGGGGCTGGTTTCAAGATGACATCACGCGCATGCGAGTCGGGGGCATGAACCCCTACGTGGTCGTCGTCCCCGGCTTGCCCTGGTCGGCCAACATATCGGAGCGCCTCGCGCTCGCGCAACTCAGCGGGCACGTCAGGCCCAAGAAAGGCAAGCCACAGGAGCTCGGCCTACTCGTCGCCGGCGGCACCATCAACGACCCGCGCCGTGAGGGGCTTCTCAGTGACTTTGGCGGGATTGGGGGTCTCGCCCTCTTCACCGATCTTCGCTGGGGTCGCTGGCAGGTCTACGCGCGACTCGGATGGGCGTTCCCGACGAACTGGCTGCTCGACAACCCACATTTTTCGGGCTTCGTGGGCCTGGGCGTCGATGCGTTCTGAACCGCGTTACTGGAAGGTCACGACGAGCAGCTTGACCTCGACTTCATCTTCGAGGCTGATCTTCGCGGCAATGCTGTCGGTGCCGATGCCATAGTCGTTGCGATCGATCGTGAGCTTGCCCTTGTAGGTCGTCGTATCGACGCCGGCGCCATTTTTTCCTTTGGCGACTTTGAACGGAATGCTGACCAACTTCGACACACCGTGCATCGTCAGGTTGCCGGTGACGATCAATTGACCTCCCTTCGCCTTCACGCCGGTCGAAGCGAAGCGGATCATGGGATACTTGGCAGCGTCGAAAAAGTCGGGGCTCTTCAGGTGGTTGTCCCGCTTGACATTGTTCGTGTTGAGCGAGGCGACCTCGATGTTGGCCTCGACTTTGACGGTTTTGGGCTTACTCGGGTCACCATCGATACTGACGCTGAATTTCCCGAACTCGCCATCGACATCAAACAGCACAGTAGCCGCGGTGAAGCTCACTTTGCTGTGGACAGTGTCGAGCTTGAGTGGCGCGAAGGCGGCAAGCGCCGTCGAGCTGACCAAGAGAGCTCCGAGCGATGCTCCGAGCACGTTGCGAACCGCATATTTCATGAACTGTTTCCTTTCGTTCATGGCCCTGAGTACGCGCGAGCGAGCGAGATGTTTCAGACGGCCACGAAACCCCGTGGAGTTGGCGATACGTAACATCTCTCTTTCAAGGCGTATATACGCAACCAAGTGCCTGACTCGAACATAGAAAGAACCCGCAAGTGGGTTCGAATCTCTCACCGTCCGACCGGAACGCCTCTCGCCGAGGGCCCCGTTGGATGGACTTGTGGCTCGCAACAGGAGAGCGCATTCGCAACTTGGGCTGGATGTACTGGCTGCCGAACCCGCTCTTTCCGTGCATTTGGTTCCGCGTTGGCATTCCCCAGAGGCACCCGGAGATCGAGGTCGAGTACTCGAATGCTAGCGCTTAAGTCTCGCCGGACATTCTCACGGGATCTTGGTGAATGATGACCTCTGCATGAGGCAGGAGAGCTTGGATGCGTTCTTCGACCTCATCGGCGACGGCGTGCGCCCGGATTAGTGACAAGCCGTCATCGAGCTCGAGATGCAGCTGAACGAATCGAAGTCGGCCTGATCGGCGTGTGCGAAGATCGTGAACCCCGACCACATCTGTATGCGCTCTCGCGATCGCTAGAATCTCTTGCTGAACTTCGGGCTCCAACTCGCGGTCCATGAGCTGTTGGAACGCTTCCGATCCGATGCGGACTGCGCTGTAGAAGATATAAGTGGCAATGCCAATGGCAAATACGGAGTCCGCCCAAGCCCAGCCAAAGGAGGCCAATCCTAGGCCCGCGATGACGGCCAGGTTCGTCAGGAGGTCGGTCGCATAGTGCAGGGCGTCCGCTCGAATGGCCGTGGACTCGGTCTGTCGGATGACGCTGCGTTGAAGCGTCAGCAGCCCCGCCGTCACCACGATCGAAAACACCATCACGGCGATGCCGACCTCGATGTCGCGCAACGGACGCGGGAAGCGCAGGCGATCGATCGCGTGAAACAACAAGAACACCGCAGAGCCGCACACGAAGCCAGCCTGAGCCAGCCCCGCAAGCGGCTCCGCCTTACCGTGGCCGAACCGGTGCTCGGCATCGGCTGGCATGAGCGAATACCGAACGGCGACCAAATTGATGGCCGACGCAATGCTGTCCATCAGGGAGTCGACGAGAGATGCGAGCATGCTGACCGACCCCGTCCAGAGCCAGGCCAGCAGCTTGACCGCGATCAAGACGACAGCGGTAAGCACAGACGCGTACGTGGCACGTCGCAGTTGCTTGCCGTACGCCGCTTGCGGAGCTCGCGCGGGAGTGTCCATCTTTCAGGAGGGATTCTTGAGTCCGCGAGGCCCGCATGTCCAGAGAACCGCTGTCGGTCGAGTCTCGAGAGAGAGGGGCAACGCTCGGAGATGCACGCCCGCGCACGCTATCTTCTGGTCAAGAGACGTGGACGTCGGGCTCGAAAAACGAGATGATCTCGTCCGCCCTCTCCTCCGCGTCGCGACGTCCGAGCGAAATCAGCTCCTCCGCGAAATCGCCATCGAAAAGAACAAAAGACAGCAAGTCCGATTCGAACCGGGCTCTGAGCCGCGCGGAGAGTGCCAACAATACGCCGGGAAGAGACTTCGCGCCCAATCGCTTCGCATGCCGCGTCGTGATGTCGCCGATGTCCTGGGACGGATGAAAGACCAGCGACTCGAGACGACGATAGGAAACACCGCGGGTTTCCTCGAGCAGCGCTCTCACACGATGCATCTCATCGGCTGTGAGGGTCTCCTCGAGCACCGCCCAAAGTCGATTGAAGCGGCGCATCACGCCGAGGTCGTAGTTGATGGGGTCGAGCAACAAGGCATTGAGAACCTTGCCCAGAATGAAGAGAGGGCTCGGATACGCGGCCGTTCGCCTGCGTCGCTCGCCGCAATCGTCGTCGGCTTCCTCGCGATGCAACGCGGAGACGACGACCAGGCGAGTGGCGCCCGAACGAATCGCCGGCGCCAAGGGCGTATTGAATCGAATACCGCCGTCGCAGTAGTGCTCCGCACCGATCCGTCGCGCCGGAAATACCAGTGGTATCGCCGCAGAAGCCAGCACATGCCCGCATTCGATCCGGGTCAGGCTCCCCAGCCTTCGCGGATCACGCGATGGAACGAAACGCGCACCTGGTGCGACCTCCGCGAACATGGTGGTCTTCGCAGTGGCGATGTTGAGCGCCGCGACCACCAGCGCCTGAACGACGCCGTTCTCGACGTTGTCGTGGAGGCGTCCGAACGGGATCCGATCTTGGACCAGCGCTTCGAGGGCTCGCGGGTCTATGAACGAACGCCCAAGCCGCTCCCCGACGCGACTCGGCCAAAGAAACCGCATCGGACTGACGCGCAAGTGCTCTCGAAGCTCGAGGCTTCGCCACTGTTCCAAGAGCCCCCCGACGTTCATGTCGGGACGGTCGGCGTGAGCCGCAAGCCAGGTCGCGTTGATCGCGCCGACCGAAGTCCCCGTGAACACCGAAAACGGTGCGCGTTCGCGTCCCTGGTCCCGAAGGATCTCGACGATCCCGGCAACGACACCGGCCTCGTAAGCCCCACGCGCGCCCCCACTGGCGAGCACGACGGCCGTCTGGACCGAATTCTGAGTAACGGCAGCCACCTCCCTGTCTACAAACTGTCGAACGGAACGTTACACATCGTGTTGCGCCCTAACCTCTCTCCGCCGGCTGGCACCCGGCGGACTTGATGTACCAATCGCTCTACTTGCCAAGCAAGCGGCTCGAAACGCTACGGCACTAGAGCCCGCGAGCCTGACGCCAGACCGCGAATGGCGACTTTCGCTGACGTGCGGCGGCTACGAGCGTGCCTAGCCAGGCGCCCGGCAAGAACAGGAAGTTGATGACCAGCTCGTCGAGAAGCCGGCTATCGGGCACCGGATTGCCGCGCCGTCGGTCGGGAAGAGCGTTGAGCGTGTTCGCGATGCGATTGGCCATGGTCATTACTCGGGCAACGTCTTCCACATCACTGCAGGATTGAGCACCCAGCGCTTCGGTGAGCGCGTCCCGCGACGCATGTTCGACGGCCGGAACGAAATTGGCTTTGGTTCGTTCGCGGGCGTGCGCGATCGCAAGCCAGGTGCGTCGATCGAATGCACTCTCGTCCATGTCCTCGAGCGCCGCGAGCTCCGCGTCCGACACGCCTGCTTCGAGGGCCATTCGAGTATGCGCGTGCTCGCACATCCTGCACGCGTTGGCCTGCGCAACGGCAACGATGATCTGCTCCCGCAAACTCCGAGGCAAACGGCCGCCGATCCAAATCGACCAGAGTGCAGGCACGCGCGCGAGGATGGTACCCAGGTCCCGGAACAGAGCGCGCACCGTGTAGATACGCGGAACGGGTCGGTCCAACATCGCTACTGACCCTCGGTCCCCAGCACTCGCTTCACCATGCCGTGCATCTCATGAAGGCGCTCGCTCATGTGATCCCGCTGCTTGGCATCGAGCAGGTCGAATACGAAAAGGAGCGTCTTGCGGCCGTCGGCCCGACGCTCTTGGGCGGAGCGGGTGCCGGGGCCCCAGTCCTCGCGCTGCGTCCAGGCGTTCCACAAGAGATCGCGAATCGCAGGCGCCCCGGGGTGTTCACGCATCCGGTCGGCGATGTTGGCGAGGCGCTGCTCGTCCGCTTTGAGTCTGTCGGGCGCCTCATCCGGCATCGACGCTACGAAGGCACGGATCGCCTCCTCTTGCGAATCGCTCAACCGCCCTGACCATTTCCCGATCGCCTCGATGAACTTCTCTTGTCGGCTTTGAAGCCGCTCGTCAACGGGCGCATTGAGCTCATCGCGCGTCTCTTGGAGTCGTTCGTCGAGCTCGCGCTCAGCGTGGTCGATTTGCTCATTGCGCAGGGTCGCCAAAATCGGAGTGGCCTCATCGATGATCCACGAGACCGCCTTGTCCATGAGAATGTCGACCTGCCGCTCGATGATGAGCAGCTTCTCCTCGTTCATGCCTTTCGACAACGCCCGATCGACCGTCGCCACCAAGAGATCGAGCCGTGGTCCCAAGACCCCTGGCGCGCTGGCGAGTGCGCGGTCGACGGCGGCACGTGTCGCTGTTCGCTGTGCGTCATCGAGATCGAAGACCGCGGCGATCTTGCCGGTGACCCATCGGGCCCCTAGGTTCTGAAGGACGCCGGTGCAGCCCGATGCGAGCCATAGACAGCAGAACAGCAAGCCGACGAGCGCGGACTGATCACGCAGCGAAATCCGTCTACGGCGATCCATACGCCCCTTCACCCCACATGGCGCCGATCCCCAGCCCGACAAGCGGCCCTTTGATTCCGATGCCGTCCACGGTCACGGGGACGATGACGTGGCCGGCACGCGCGTCGAGGCCGATCCAAAACTCCTTGCGGAGCCGCCAGTAGAGAAGACCCCGAAGGTAGCCGCTAGTCGTGAAATCGTTGCGAGCGCCTACTCGTGCCCAACCCAAGTCGAACATCACGCCAGCGCCAAACCAGCGATTCGGGTTACCGTTGCCCCAGAGCGCGCCGATCGCGCCGCCCGCGGTCCTCATCTTCTGTTCGCTGGATCCGATCGTCCGACTCCCGAAGCGAGCGAAGCCTTCGCCGGCAATGTGGACGCACTTGGTCGTAGGCCTCCAGACCGCTCCGGTGGCAAAGCCGATCAAGGCGGCGTCGGCGTTCGGGTAGATCCGGGTGCTGGAAAAGAGGTCGACGAAAAGCCCAGGCGCTTCACCTTGGTTGCAGGAGGCCTCGGCAGAGGCGGATCCCGCGGCCAGGAGCATCCCGAAGGCGAGAAGCCACGGAGCCAATCGGCGCGGAAGGAAACGGAATGATTCTTTCATGACTCTTGTTCCAAGTGCAGCTCTACGCGGGAGGTGTTTGCGAACGACAGCTTGCCTTGCCACCTCCGAATGAAAACGAAAGCGGCAGCGACGACCGCCGCCACGAGCACGATAATTAGAGGGCCGAATCGATCCCAGGGCCAGGTCGAAATCGGGTGCTCCGCGAGCCAGGCGTTGATCTGAGCGCCCAGCAAGGTCATCAAGGCGGTGAACGGGGCGACGCCCAGAATCGTCCCTGCCAAGAAGGCGCCGACCCTCACGCGCGACACGCCCAGCGCAAATTGCAGGCTCGGCGCGGTGTAGAAGAAGAGTCGCAGAAGCAGTACCGTCCGCAGGCCACGGGTAGCCAATCGATCGTCCAATCTTCGCATACCAGGCGGTAGACGGCGCTGAACCCAAGCCCGCCCCACGAAACGAGCGAATCCGAACGCGGCAATCGACGCAGCCACGGTTCCGGCCCAACTCAGAGCAAAGGCGGTCACCGGCTCCCAAACCAGCGGCGCGCTCAACAGAAAGAAGACGCTCCGCACCCCCAAGGGCTGCAAAACGCAATAAGCCAGAACGAATAGAACTCCACCCCAGGCACCGGCTTCCTGCAACCATCCTCGGATCTTCGCAGGGTCGATCGACGCATACGCGCCGCTGACATAGAGCCAAACGACTAGGCCGATCACGACCAAGACTGAAGCCGCTCGAATGCGCATCCGACCCTCAGGGCTCCGCACGCGCTTTGCGTAGTTGCGCGAGCAAACGCGCCATGACGTCGAGATCAACCTCCGAACCCTGCTTGGACTCGCTACGAAGTGAGACGACCATCGATCCGAAGTTCCGCCCAAAACGGTCGCAGTTGGGACAGCCCAGGAGGTGATTCTCGATCTTTCCGACCGCCGATTCGTCGAGCTCACCGTCCAAGTACTCGCTCAGCAGCGCGAGGACTTCGGAACAACGCATGCCGCCTACGTTGCGTTCTTTCATTGCCGCACTCCTTCCTCGTCCACATGGTTCGTTTCCCCGCCAACGCGAAGCATGACGGCAAGCCGCAGCCGCGCGCGGTGCAAGCGGCTCTTGAGAGCTCGCTCGCCTATGCCCAGAACCTCCGCAGCTTCCGGGCCGCGTAATCCTTCGATGTCTCGTAGGATCAGAACCTCTCGATCAGCGGAGGGCAACGCATGGAGCGCGCGCACCAGAGCGTCTTTACGCTCCGCTGCGATGGCAGCCGCCTCTGGATTGTCGCTCCCCCAGCCAGCCTCGCGGCCAAGCGTCATCAGCGGCTCCTCCATCAGCTCCTCACGGCCTTGCTTCGTCCGAATCCGGTACGCCGCATTGCGGGCGATGGTGAGCAGCCAGGTTCGAACGGAGGCTTCGCCCCGAAAGCTCGCCGCATTTTGGTAGACAGATAGAAACGTCTGCTGCAAGACATCTTCAGCACTCGCCGGGTCATCGGTGACGACGCTCGCCAACCTGAGAACCGCCGCCGCGTGACGCTCGACGAGACGCTCGAACGCGGGGCGGTTTCCTGCGGCGGCTCGCGCAATCAGATCACGGTCGTCGATTGAGTCGTCTTGGTAGTGTCGATCGGGCATGTCGAGATCCCGAACATCCTGTAGAGCGGGCAGCGACCCGCCAAGCCGGTGACCAACGGAACGAGACCGACCCAGCCCCAGGCTGTCTGAGGTCCGATCCATACCAGTGACAGGAGACCTAACCCAAGGATTACCCGGATTACACGGTCTGCCGCGTGTTCGTTTCGAGGGAAAATATCGCTCATCTGAAGGCTCCTTTTCAGTGCCCGCAAGGTCTAGGGGCGTCCCCAGGCCCTGGCCGAGCACACCTCCATAGAGCCGTTGGATTCCGAAAAGGATTCAGGCGTCCGGCAAAAAGAACTAGGAATTCAACGGGTCTCATTCGCCTAGTCAGTGGGGGCAGTCCTCGAGCGTCGCCCGATGGGCCCCGGGCGTCCTTTCCTAGGACTGGTTGTCTTCGGCCTGTTGGCGATAAAACTCGTAGACCCCGAATCGCCGTAAGATCCAGGTCACGGTGCCGGGGCTGACCGCGTTGGCGATCTGCATCAGCCGATTGGGGCCGGGGTTGACGATGAGCTCGCCGACATCCTGTTCGATCGCATGCACGACGGCATCGGCCACCGCCTCTGGCCGACTCTCGCCTGCAAGCCGTGGCGCACGCTTGCCATACTCGGCAAACATCCCGGCCTCGGAGACGAAACCCGGGCAGATTACAGATGCGCTCGCCCCCGTTCCGCGAAGCTCCTCGCGGATGCCGCTCGTCCATTCGATGAGACCCGCCTTGGTCGCGGCATAGGTGGCCGAGTAAGGCGAGCCCTTCTTGCCCCCGAGCGAAGACATCATCACGACCTGGCCGCTGCCGCGCGCGATCATGTCGGGAAGCACGAGCCTCGACAGAATGAGCGGCGCCAGGAGGTTGGTTTGAACCATCTTCTCGATCTGCTCCGAAGGCATCTTGCCGTACTCGCAGACCCACTCGATCCCGGCATTGTTGATGAGGATGTCGATCGGACCGTTCGCGGCAATGGCCTCTCTCAATAGACGTTGGCGGCTTGCATGATCGGTGACGTCGAGCGGAATCGCGACGCCCTTGACCCCCAACGCAGAGACTTCTTTCGCCGTCGCCCCCAACGCGCCGACCGTTCGAGCGGTCAACGCGAGGTTGACGCCCTTCTGCGCCAAAGCACGAGCGATGTACGGTCCGAGCCCTCTCGAAGCACCGGTCAATACTGCGTTCTTTCCGCGCAATTCTCTCATCAGCGACGTGGCCAGCTACGGACGACCTCGGCAACGCCCGAGATGCGCTCGGTGACGCGGCGCCCGCTGAAGACCTTGGCCAAACCCTTGGCGAGATTCTCGGCGCCCGCGGTGTAGGGCATCCAAAGATTCGCGACGCTCTTGGGACTGGTCATCACGCTCTTGGTGGCGACGTAGGTGTAAAAGGCCTGCTCGCCCTGCACGCGCCCGACACCGGACTCGCCCTCACCGCCGAAAGGCAGTGTCACGCATCCTCCTGATTGCACGGCGTTGTTCACCATGACCGAGCCCGCACGGATTCGTCTCGCCATCGCTTCACCGGCCGCTTCATCACGAGTCCAGACGCTCGCACCGAGGCCATACTTCGAGTCGTTGGCCAAGCGAATCGCCTCGTCGTCGCTTTGAACCGCCATGATCGGCAAGAACGGACCGAAGGTCTCCTCCTGCATCATGAGCATGTCCTGCGTCATGCCGGTCAAGACCGTGGGCGGCCAGAAGAGGCCCCCGTTCTTGCGTTCGACGACTCCACCGTGCCGCAGCTCTGCACCTTTTTGCAACGCATCGGCCATGTGATCCTCGTAGATCTCGAGCTGCGGGGCCCAGGTAATGGGCCCGAGGTCATAGTCCCCTCGACCGCTCGGATCGCCTTGCCGCATCCGTTTCACGATGGCCGTGATCTTTTGCGTGAGGGGCTCGACCAAACCAGCCGGCGCGTAAATACGTTCGATACCGTTGCAGACCTGACCGGTGTTGTAACAGGTGCCGTTGACGAGGCCTTGGGCCGTGAGATCCAAGTCGGCGTCTGCGCGGACGATCGCAGCATCGTTACCGCCGAGCTCGAGGACGACCGGCGTCAGTGTCTGCGCGGCGCGCTCCATGACCCGGCGCCCGGTCCTCGGCGACCCGACGAAGCAAATGACGTCGGCCTCATCGATGAGGGCGGCACCGGTTTCGCCGTATCCGTGAACCATCTGAACGACCCCATCGGGGACGCCAGCGTCGCGGAACAAGTCCGCGATCATTTCACCGATTAGCGGGTTGGCCTCCGACGGCTTTTGCACGACTGCGTTGCCGGCGGCGAGCGCAGGGATCATGTGTTTGACCCCGAGCTCGAAGGGGAAGTTCCAAGGGAGGATGAAACCCGCGACACCGAGTGGTTCGTAGAACACACGCGCCTTCGAGCCGACGAAAAACGTCGGGCTGACCTTGACGCCGGACTCAACGCGTTTCGCAACGCCCGTGTGCAGCTTGATCGTTTCACACAAGGGACTGGTGAGGCCCAGCGGCTCGACCGGTGGCTTGCCGTTCTCCGAGGAAACGATCTTCGCGATCTCCGTGGCGCGATCGATGAGGACGCCACGAAGGCGATCGAGGATTCGGTTTCGCCCGTCGACGCCCATCGCGGCCCATCCAACCTGCGCCTTCCGAGCTCGCGCCACCGCGGCTTCGACGTCGGCCGCGGTGGAGATTCGTACCTCGCCGAGCTTCTTCCCGTTGCTCGGATCGAACGACTCCAGCATTTCAGGAGCTTCGTTTGCGTTTTCGACTTGCTGCAACATCACTACCTCCGAATCCCCGGCGCCAGGCACCTAGCCTAGTCGTCGAGTCCTACGATGTCTCGCGCCTTGCGCTTGTAGTCCTTAGATGGCGCCTCCGCGAGCAGCATCATCTTTTGTGTGGCGAACGACCCTTCTGCATGGATCGAACACACCTCGTGCCAGCCCGCAAAGTCGCTTGCGACCACGTGATGCAGGGTGCTCATCAACTTGAGACGCTGCTCCGCGTCGAATTTGCCAGCGCCGCCCATGTATCGCTCCAGGTACGGGCGAGTCTCCTCGTTCTGCCAGTCTTTGTACGTGGGCTGAGTCACCAGCAGGCCACCCGCGATGTCCTGGATGTCTCGGACGAAGTCATGGAACTGTGAAGCGAAGTGCAACTTCGCCATGTTCGACGTCAAGGGGTTTGCTACGTACAAACCCGAGCCGCCGAAGTCATGTGGATCGAGCGCGGCTGCCTTGGCTAGCGCCTTGGTCGTCTCCGTGTAGCGGATCATGTTCACGAAACGCTCCCGGATGTTCGAGGCCTTGTGCACGCCGTTCGCTTCGGCAGCGAGCATCGCCAAGCCCGTCATGTACTCGAGAATCGGGATCTTGTAGGTCACCGCCGTGAAACGGTGGAACGCCGAAAATGCGTAGGCGAGGCCTTGCGCCGCTGGCCATTCACGAAGCATGAAGACGCGCTCTTTGGGTACGCGCACATTGTCGAAGATCACCAGGGCTTCGACGTGACCTCGGCGAGGGCGTGGCGTCGGGAAGTGAGCTCTGTCCTCGTAGCGGAAGCTCGGCCGGCAAATCTGGGTGATGCCCGGGGTATTCACCGGCACGGCGAACGACACTGCGTAATCTGCATCCTGCTCAGACATGTTGCGGGGTGGAATGACGAGGATCTCATCCGCGTAGGCGGATGCCGTGATGTGCGCCTTGGCCCCGGAGACGACGATCTCATCCTCCGTCTCGTCTACGACTCGAAGGTAGTAGTCGGGGCTACTCTGTTGGCTCGGCCCCTTGGACCGGTCGCCCTTCACATCGGTGACGGCGCCTGCCAATGCGACGTCGTTGACCGCGCAGTAGCGCCGATACTCGCTGATGCGGTCCAGGTACTTTTTGCTGCCGGCGACCCGGGCCACCGCAGTGAGCGCATTGATGATGTCCGTGCCGACGTCTTTCACGAACGGGAGGGCGCCATCCGCCACGTTGCAGGCTCCCCTGACCAGCTCGTGCCGCTTCGCGACGACCTCCGGATAGTCGGGAACCTCGAAATAGCGGCTGACCGGTTCACCCGTCTTCGGTTCCTCCATCACGGCAAGGTCGTGCATCTCTGGATGGTCCGCCAACAAGAAATCGAAAGCGGCGGTTTCGACACCCACCTTGATGTAGGGATCCTCGGTGACGTCAGGAACCTTCTTTCCCAGTATGTAGACCTTGCGATCGTCCCTCAGTCCTGCCTTGTATTGTTCAGCCGTTCGAAGCGCCATGGTCTCTAACCTCTCGTGTATCGGATTTGGGCCGTCTACTTGATTTTTACCGGCTCAAACATCTTGCGGAGCTTGCGCATGAAACCGGTGTCGCCCTTGATCGTGAGCTTGCCGGTGATCACCGCCGTGATGCCGGACATCTTGCCGACCGTGATGTCGTGGTAGTCGCTGTCGCGCGCCACGACGTAGCAACGGGGGTTCTCCGCAAGTCCTTCGGTTACGCTGACCTGGCCATCGCGGATGGTGACCGTCCAATCACCACCACCACCGCCGGTGATGTGGTAGCTGACGACCGCGTCAACCCCCTTCGCTTTTTTGGGAATGAAACGCGCAGGCATTCCCTCGAATAGATGCGCTACCGGGACCGCCTCGGCGGTGTCGTCCTCTGCGATCTCCCGAATCAGCTCCTTTTTGACCACTTTGCCGATGGCGTTTCTGGGCAAACGGTCACGGAATAGGAACTTCGCCGGGACTTTGTATGGCGCGAGCTCGGACGCGCAGTAGGCGCGCAGTTCTTGCTCACCGAGGGACTTGCCTTGCTTCAACACGACGCAGGCCTTGGCAACTTGACCGTATTTGTCGTGCGGCTCTGGAATCACTGCGACTTCTTCAACTGCCGGGTGTGCAGCGATCACGGTTTCGAGCTCCTTCGGGTAGACGTTGACGCCCCCCCGTATGATCAGCTCCTTCTTGCGGTCGACGATGAAGAAGAAGCCGTCGTCATCGACGTACCCCATGTCGCCCGTGTGCAACCAGCCGTTCTTGATCGCCTCGGCCGTGGCCTCTGGCGCCTTGTGATAGCCCTTCATCACGGCCTCGCCTCGAGTCACGATCTCTCCGATCTCTCCAGGCGCGACCTCCTTGTCTTGCTCGTCGAAAATACGCACGTCCATGTCGGGCAACGCCTTGCCGATCGAGCCGAACTTGCGCGCGCCGAAGGTGTTGGCGGTGATCCCACCCGTGTTCTCGGTCGAACCGTACGCCTCTAGAATCGGAACATTGAACCGGCGCTCGCATTCCTCGAGCTGTTCGGGCGGAATCGGAGCGGCCCCCGACAGCCCGAAGCGCAGGGTGCTGGTGTCGACCTTCGATGCTTCCGGCACCCTGAGTAAGATGTTCCACATCGTTGGCACGATGTAGAAGCCATTCACCTTGTACCGTTCGACGCACTCCCAGAACTCCGACGCAGAGAAGTCCTTTCGCAGGACGATGGTTACCGCGCGATACATGCATGGGTATGCGAGGTCGTTGAGCCCGCCCGAGTGAAACAGCGGGAGCACACACAGCGAGCGGTCTCCGGGCTCGATCGGCGCTATTTGCACTTTCGAGTGCACCCCGCTGAGGATGTTTCGGTGGCTGTGCAAAACACCCTTGGGCTTGCCCGTGGTGCCCGAGGTGTACATCGCGGTCGCGACATCGTCGGGCGTGGGCGGATCGTCGTGTTCCAACTTGCCAGCATGTGCTTCGATGACGGAGGGCAGATACTCGTGCTCGAAGTCCAAGCTCAGCTTCGACGCCGAATTGACGACGACGTTTTTCACCGAGGCCATCGTGTCTTTGATCTTCGAGACGATCGGGGTGAATTCGTCGTCGACGATGAGCATCGGCGGCTCAGCGTCGTCGACGAGGTGCTGAAGCTCCTTGTCTTGCCACCAGCAGCTCACGGGGCCGGCAATGGCGCCGATCTTTTGGGCTCCGAGGAGCACGTAAAAGAAGGCAGGCGAGTTGGCCATCATAAACGCCACGATGTCCCCCTTGCCGATGCCCTTGCTCAGCAGATAGCGGGCAAACGCATCGCTGCGCTCGTCGAGCTCCCGGTGCGTCACGACCTCGTCGTAGAACTCGATGAATGGGCTGTCGCCGCGTTCGGCGGCATTGCGAGCGATCAGGTCTTTGACTGTGGAGATTTCTGTGGCCATGGCGAGTACCTCTAGCGTCTTCCGGCGAGCCCTTTGCTCATGCTCCGAGCCATCCGTTTTCCTTGTACCAAGCGAGGGTTTCCTTCATTCCGGGCAACACATCGGGGTGCTCGAGCTCGAAACCCGCCTTTTTGATCTTGCTGTTGTCCCAAATGCGATCACAGGACATGTAGTGAAGCGTGTCCTTCTCGAGCTTGGACTTCTTGCCCAACCTCTTCGCAACGAACTGCGAAGCCGCAGCGACCGGAATCAGCACGCGAACGGGAACGTGACGAAAGGGCTTCTCGGCGCCAAACAGCTCTCTCGACAGGAAGTTGAAGAACTCGACCGTCGTCAAACGCGAGTCGTCGGAGACGTTGTACGCTTCACCGATCATGGCATCGTGGCCGAACGCGTAGATCATCGCGCGGCACACGTCCTCGACGTGAACGAAGCCCTCGATGTGCTCTCCCGTTCCCAGCATCGTGATGCGCGATTTGTCGCGCTCGGAGTAGACGTGTTTGACGGCGTTGTGGATGCCGTACTCGGATCGAATGCCGTAGATGGCACCAGGCCGAAGGACGGTTGCCTTCAAGCCCTTTTGGGAAGCAAATCGATGAACGACTTGCTCGCCCGCCCACTTGGTTTCGTTGTAGACATTCAACGGCGGGGTGAGCTTGGGCGCATTCTCTTTGACGGGGATCCTGTCGTGCCAGTCATAACCGTAAACGCCCGCCGACGAGAGGTGGATGAAGCGCTCCACAGCCGCGGAAACTGAGGCGTCGCAGAGGTTTTCGACGGCATTCACGTTGACTGCGACCATCAGCTCACGCGGGGTCGAGTAGTCGTGAATCCCGGCCACGTGAAAAACGCCATCGATGCCTTCGACCAGCGCATCGAGCCCTTCGCGCTTGCGGAGGTCGGATTTCACGAATTCTACGCCAAGGGCTTCGAACATCGCGCTGTAATACCGACTCGAAACGTCCGTAGCGCGAACCGAGAAACCGGCTTTCACAGCTTCCATCACGGCATGGTGGCCGGTGAAGCCGGCGGCTCCGGTGATCAGGATCTTCTGGTCTGTCCTTGCTTCAGTCATTCTTGTGGGTATCACTTTCACGCAAGTGATCAGCGTGGCCAAAGAGATTGCTTGCCAGTTGCCGATCGATCTTGAGCTTCACTTCGATCGCATCTTCGTCTTCTCTTTCGATGGCCCTCATGGCCATTTGAAAGATCGCGTCCGTATGCTCGGCGATTTCCTTGGGACGGCCCAAGAGCAGCCACTGAATCGTCAGGTGCTCGATGAAGCCGAGCACCATGTTGCGGACCAGGTAGGGATCGAGATCGTCTCGAAAGGCTCCGCGTCGAACCCCGTCCTGAAACACTTCGATCAAGGAGTGCGCCGCTTCCCGAACGCTCTGGTACGCGGGCGATGCGACGTAACGACGGTTGCCCTTGAGAGTCAGGAGCGCCACCGATGTGTAGAGCGGATTGTTCTCGTAGAACTCGAGGTACGCCTGAATGATCGCCCTCAGCCGCTCCCGCGGTTCGTTGATGTAGTGAGCGAGCTGGCCGAGACGCTCGACCTCTCTTCGTGTGTAGAGCTCCGAGATCGAAAAGAGGACTTCCTCTTTGGAGCCGAAGTACTCGTAGAGGGTGGGCTCGGAGATGCCCGCCTCGGCGCAGATCGCCGAAACGGTCGCATCCTCGAAGCCCTTCTCCCCGAAGACCCTCAGGGCCCCTTCCAGAATGGCGTTCTCCTTGTCGAGGTTGCGCTTCTTCTTGTTTCTCGAAGCGCTTGTTGGGCCGTTTTCGCCCGAAATCGCCATATCCACACCTCAGTTGTCTCGAGGAATACTGAGCAGAACCGAGAACGTCAAGCTGAATTCTTTGTGTCACTAAAATACTTGATACTAAATCTAAATGACAATAAGATCGCGGTCAGGAGGCGAGGGATGGACTTGTCCGTATTGCAGTACGAAGTGGTCGATTCGGTTGCGGTGATCCGCATGAGCCACCCGCCGGTGAACGCATTCGGACCGTCGTTTCTCGAGGACCTCGAAGCGGTGCTCCAGCGCTTGGAGCAGCGCGGGGAGGCGCGCGCAGCGTTGATCACCAGCGCCGTTCCCGGTCTGTTCTCCGCGGGCGACGACGTAAGCCAGCTCAGGGAGATCGACGACAGCCTCCTCGCGCTGCATCCGAGAGCCGTCGCGGCCCTGGACGCATTCGAGGCACTTCCGATGCCGACCGTCGCCGCGATCAATGGGCACGCCCTCGGCGGCGGGTTCGAGCTGGCACTGACCTGTGACTTCCGATTCATGGCGACCGGTCCCGGTCTGCTCGGGCTTCCCGAAGTGAGATTGGGGATGATCCCCGCATTTGGAGGCACGCAGCGACTGACTCAGCTCGTAGGCAAAGCCAAGGCGCTCGAGCTCATGTTCAAAGGGCTTCAGTTGACGCCCGAGGTCGCGTTGCAAGCCGGGCTCGTCACCGCGCTGTTCCCGTCAAAAGAGCTCCATGAAAAGTCCCTCTCTTATGCGGCGCGGCTCGCGCGCCAGGCCACCGGCGCGATCGCAAGCATCAAGAGCGCCGTGAACGTCGGCCTTCGTGAAGGGTTTGCACGCGGCATGGAAGAAGAGGCCCGTGTGTTCCGGCAAAACATCCGATCGCACGATGCCAAGGAAGGCGTCGAAGCCTTTCTCGGCGGACGCAAACCGATCTTCAAAGGACAATGATCATGGCCGAACGCGCACGCTTGACCAAGATCGGCTGGGATGAAGATCTCGCCTTCGAGACCGGCGATGTGCAGGTCGCTGAGCCTGCTGGAAACCAAGTTCTAGTGGAAGTCGAAGCCTGTGGCGTGTGCTTTCGCGATTGTATCGACCGAGCCGGTCGCTTCAAGTTCATCCAAACGCCGATCACTCCGGGGCATGAGGCCGTAGGCCGAGTCATCGCCGTCGGTCCAAATGTCGCGGACTGGGTCGTTGGGGATCGCGTCGCAACGACGCACCGTGACTTTTGCGGTCAGTGCGAGCCTTGCCAGCGGGAGAGCGGCTCTCTCTGTCAGGGCGCGGCCGGGGTTCTCGGACTTCTGATCGACGGTGGCTATGCGAGCCACGTGCTCGCCCCTGAACGTTGCTTCTACGCGATCTCCGATGACATCGCTGCTCCCGAGGCTGCCGTCCTTCATTGCACCTTTGGCACGGCCTACCGGGGACTCGCGCGCTTCGGCGGCGTCGAATCGGGTCAGCAGGTGCTGATCACCGGAGCCAACGGAGGCGTTGGCAGCGCATCCGTCCAAGTGGCGTCGCGACTCGGGGCAACGGTCACCGCAGTGACCCGCGATGAAAGCCATCGTGAATTCCTCACGAAGCTCGGCGCCGAGCACGTGATTGTCGATTCGGGGGACCGCTTCCACAAGCTGTTGGCTTCCGGGCCCGTCGACGTCGTCATGGATTGCGTCGGCCCCCCGACGTTCAACTCTTCTCTGCGCTCATTGCGCCCGGGCGGGCGGATCGTGGTGGTGGGAAACGTCGTCGAAGAACGCGCTTCGGTGAACCTTGGTTTCATCGTCACCCGTGGCCTGCAGATCATCGGCAGCAGCGGCGCGACGCGGGCGGACATGAAGGCCGTTCTCGAGCTGCACGCTCGCGGGCCTTTCTCGATCCCGATCCACGAGCAACTCGAGCTGGCACAAGCCGATCGCGCCCAGCGCATGGTCCAGGCAGGTGGTCTGCATGGACGCATCGTTCTGGTCCCGACCGCACGGTGAGCGATCGCCGTCCTCTCCCTGACCATGTAAGACGGGCCCAAGAAACGGAGGGCTGCGCTCCAGGCGGGAACCCGGGAGCCACAGAATCCCTGATAATGGAGGTCAACGGAGGAAATCGGCGAATTCGTGCTGAATTTTCCCTTGCAGCGATTCTGAGCTGCCCCTATCGTTGAAAACGAAGATGAAAAGCGTTTTCAATAGGGCCGCCTGGATGCTCGTTCTCGCAGTCGCTGGCTCCGGCCTGGCCGCAAGCGGCCATGCGCAGATCTATTACAGCGTCCGGGGTCTTCTATCCGAGCAGTTTCGGCAATCGGAGCTGGTCGACTTTCAGCGTGTCCAGCTTTCCGAAAAGGATCGCGAGGTGCTCGGGAAGCGCCTGGGCCAAAAGCTCGAAAGAGAAGAGTACATCTTCTACGTCGCGCACTCGGGCGGCCATGTCGACGGATACGCACTCTTCGATCGTGAGATCGGTCAGCACGAGTACATCGATTTCGCGACCTTCTTCGATGGAGAGGGCCGAGTGACGCGGGTCGAGGTGGTTGCGTACCGCGAGCCCTACGGCGAAGGGATTCGCTCCAAACGCTTCCGCAAGCAGTTCGTCGGGAAGGAAGCTGCAAGTGGCTTCAGACCCGGACACGACATCGACGTCATCTCCGGTGCAACGCTTTCCGCGCATGCGATGGCCAAAGCCGTGAAGCGCGCGACTTTGCTACTACACGACACCGTGCTCACGTCGTCGTAGCTCGAACCATGCAGGACTTCACCCGACCTTCCGGCAGGCTGCGCGCCCTTCCCCTCGGCGCACGCGCCGTCTACACGGTGTTCTTGGTGTTCACCCTCATCGGCTTGGCGCTGACGATATGGTTGACACACGACATGGTGGGCATCGATCTGAGCGGTGCGGATGAGTACTACGGAGGCGATGCAGCACCCGTGGACGAGGCCGATCTCGGCGGAGGCCCCGCGCTGGTGCTTCCCCTGGACGGCGAGGACCTGGCGGCGTTCGAACCGATGCCCCGCCGGAAGCTCCTGGAGATCACCCACTTTCATCTGTTTTCTATGCCGGTGTACCTGTTGATCCTGAGCCACATGTACATGCTCTCGCGGGCCCGGAAGCAGTCGAAGGTCGCATGGGTTGCGATCGGTTCGTTCGGGACCGTGCTTCACATCGCCGCGCCCTGGCTCGTCGCGCATGGCTACGCCGGCTCGGTGACGGCCTATGCCCTGTCCGGCGTGCTTCTTTTCGTCAGCTACCTGGTGATGAGCGTCGTGCCGATTTGGGAGATGTGGCGCCGCTAGGCACTCCCGACGAGCATGCTAAGAACCAGCCGTGACTGAAGAGGGCAAGTCTGGGAAGCGTGTGGTTGGGGTGTTGCTGGCGCTCGTTCTGGGTGCAGGCCTCATCGCTTGGTTCGGCGCCACACAGCTGGAGAATAACAACCGTGCGCTCCAAGAGGTCGACAGCGCTTCCGTCTTGAACGAAGGCATTCTCTACGAAGCGCAGGCGGGCGACCCAGGCGTCGTAATCGCCAAAGACGTTGGCTCGGGCAAAGAGCTCTGGCGCGCCGAGCTTGGCAACGTCACCAGCAAACCCGCCATGACGGTTACTGAAGACGTTATTGAAGTGCAGATCGCCGGAACGCCCTGGATGACACTCGATCGCAGGACCGGCGAACCCTTGGAATGATGAGCGACGCGGAGCCAGAGGTCCTCGAAGGGGGCTGTCACTGCGGCGCGGTTCGCTTTCGCGTGACCGTTCGCTCCCGCAACGCGGTCGAGTGCAACTGCAGCGTTTGCGCTAAGAAGGGTTTCCTGCATCTCATCGTCTCAGAGGACGACTTCGAGCTCCTCTACGGGACCGAATCGCTCACGACCTACACGTTTGGAACGCACACGGCCAAGCACCACTTCTGCAGCCACTGCGGGATCCACTCGTACTACCGGCCGCGGTCGCATCCCGATCACCTCGACGTGAACGTGCGTTGTTTGGATGGGGTGGACCCCTCCGAATTTCGGTTCACCAGGTTCGACGGACAGAACTGGGAGGATAGCGTCGAGGAGCTTCGGGCGCGTCACCGCGATCGTCAGTGAAGCGCTATCGATTGCCAGCGCCCACGCTTCCACATGAGCGCAAAAGTGAGCGACTGCAATGCGCGGTAGATCACTTGAACGGCAAACACTGCGACGAGCCCCAGCCCCATCACCGGGCCAAAGACGTAGACGAGCGGCAAGAAGATCAGCCATTGAAAGCCGGTGGCGATGAACATCACCCGCTTGACGTCCCCCGCCCCCATCAGGGCGTTCATCAGAACCATCCCGACGGCATCGAGGAATAGAAACGCGGCCACGAGCCGGAGCGGGTTCTTGGCGAGCGCGAGGGTCGAGGGCTCGTGGATGAAGCCGCTCAGGATCCACTCGGGGACCAACACGGCAGGAATGCTGAGCACGCCCACGACCAAGATCGCCATCTTGGTGACATCCCATCCCCACTGCTTCGCATCGTGCGGATCACCACGGCCGAGCGCCTGACCCGCGAGCGACGCCGCGGCCAACCCGAAACCGATCCCAGGCAAGATACCGACGAGGATCAGGTCGATGATGACTTTGGTCGCCGCGAGCTCCGGGGTTCCAATGCGGGCGACGAGCATGAGGAAAACCGTCATACCCGCAGCAAAGAAGAACTGCTGAAGGCCGGCCGGGGCCGCCAGCCGAATGATCGTCGTCATGGTAGCGCGATCGGGTAGCCCGTGAAGAAAGCCAGCGTCGCGTGCATAGCTGCGGCCGAGCAGGAAGTACGAAGCCGTCCCAAACACGGTGGCAATCGCTGACGCAACACCAGCACCCATCGCGCCCAGCTCGGGCGCGCCGAGGTTTCCGAAGATCAGCACCCAGTTGAGGAAGATGTTGACCACATGCATCGATATGAGCGTGCGCATGTAGAGGATCGACTTGTCGACCGCGTTCCAATACCCCCGGAATGCGAAGTTCATCCCCATGGCAAACATCGCGAAGAGGCGGGCTCGGAGATAAGGCACGCCCTGCTCGACGACCGCCGCATCGCTGGTGAGCACTGGAAAGTACTCGGGAGCCAGCGCGATCAGGGTTGCTGACCAGGGAACCGCGATTATCAGCGCGAGCAGCAAGCCCCCGTTGAGGGGGATGGCCGTTTCGCTGAGGCGCCCTTCCCCGACGCGACGCGCCGCCATTGCCTGGACCCCAGCGGAAAGGCCCAAAACGAAGGCGGAGAAGAGAAAATTCGCAAAGCCGCCGAGACCTACGCCTGCGAGAGCAGCGTCGCCGAGCGTGCCCACCATCGCCGTGTCGACGAGGTTGAGCACATTCTGCGAAAGCATGCCGCCGATGATGGGAAGCGCGAGCCCGAGGATTCTCCGCCGTCGCACGGGAGGCACGCCGAGGACGTGCACCTCTCGCTGCGCCGAATCACCCACCGCCCGACTCTAGGACTGTCGCGTGCAGCGGCAAGTTAGCGCGGCGCCATACGAATCGAACCATCGAGCCGGATGACCTCGCCGTTGAGGTAGCTGTTCTCGACGATGTGGCAGGCGAGTGCGCCGAACTCCTCGGGACGGCCGAGCCGACTCGGGTGTGGGATCGTCGCAGCAAGAGCTGCGCGCATGTCATCCGGAAGCGTCGCCAGCAATGGCGTGTCGAATGTGCCTGGCGCAATCGTCACGACGCGAATCTGCGCCTTGGAGAGGTCGCGTGCGGCCGGCAGGGTCAGGCCCACGATGCCGCCCTTCGAGGCCGAGTACGCCACTTGCCCGATCTGGCCGTCGAAGGCCGCGACCGAGGCCGTGTTGATGATGACACCTCGCTCGCCGTCTTCGGGCTCGTTCTTGGCCATGGCCGAAGCGGCGAGACGGAGAACGTTGAAGGTGCCGATGAGATTGACCGAAATCACTTTCTGGAAGACGCCGAGATCGTGCGGCGTGCCGTCCTTACCGATCGTTCGCATGCCGAATCCGATCCCGGCGCAGCTGATCGCAGCGCGGAGAGTGCCCATCGAGGTCGCCTGATCGACTGCCGCCTGCACTTCGTCGGCATTGCTGACGTCGGCCTGCGCATAAGTCGCCGCATCACCGAGCTCGGCGGCCAGCTTCTTTCCCCGATCCGCATTGAGGTCGACGATGACCGCTAGGCCCCCTTGGCTCACGAGCTTGCGCACCGTTGCCTCGCCCAGGCCAGAAGCTCCACCCGTCACCAATGCTACCGAACCAGCAATCTTCATCCCAACCTCCGGCCGCAGATGCTTGGTCGAAGCAGGGCCTCCGTCAAGCAGCTAGCGTGCAGGGCTGGCTGCGGCTAGAACCGGGCGCACTCACGCTGGGTAAGGGGACCAGTGCTCTTCAATAGCCTCGATTACATCCTATTCTTGAGCGTTGCGGTCGCCGGGTTCTGGCTCTTGGCTCGCCATGCCCAGCTGCGGATCGTCTTCATCTTCGTGGCGTCCTGCCTGTTCTACATGGCATGGCACCCCGCCTACATCGTCCTAATCCTCGGCTCGACGGTCATCGACTACGTCGTCGGTCTGCGCATCCACACGGCCGAGAACCAGACGACCCGAAAGCGCTGGCTCATCGTCAGCCTGGTTTCGAACCTCGGGCTTCTTGGACTGTTCAAGTATTTCAACTTCGCTTCGCAAGCGACTGCGGACGTGCTGGCGCTCTTTTTCGGCATCGAGATCCCAAACCCGCCGTTCCTCGACGTACTGCTGCCCGTCGGCATCTCGTTCTACACGTTCCAGACGCTCAGCTACACGATCGACATCTACCGACGCAAGCTCGAACCGACCCGCAACTTCTTCCAGTTCGCCTTCTTCGTTACGTACTTCCCGCAGCTGGTCGCCGGCCCCATCGTTCGCGCTTCGCAACTGCTGCCTCAACTTCAGCGCAAGATCACGCTGCGTGATGAGCAGGTCACCCAGGGCCTCTTCCTCATCGCAACCGGCATGGTAAAAAAGGTCTTCGTCGCCGACTACCTTTCGGTGAACCTGGTCGATCGCGTCTTCGATCAACCGGAGCTGTACAGCGGAGCCGAGGCCTTGATTGCGCTCTACGGCTTCACGATGCAGATCTACTGCGACTTCTCCGGCTACACCGACGTCGCGCGCGGCTCGGCGAAGCTGATGGGGCTCGAGCTTCCAAGAAACTTCGACCGGCCGTATCAATCCGCGAGCCCTGCGGAGTTCTGGCGCCGTTGGCACATGACGCTCTCGACCTGGCTCCGTGACTATCTCTATTTCCCGCTTGGCGGCTCCCGTGCCGGCCCGGTCCGCGCGTATTGGAACCTCTGGCTCACCATGTTTCTGATCGGCATCTGGCACGGCGCCTCATGGACCTTCGTTTTCTACGCAATTCTCCAATCGATGGCGATGGTGATTCACAGGTTCTTCTACAGGCGATCCGGCCGCAATCGCGACACGATTGACAGTTGGCGACTCCACGCCTTCAAGGTGTTTTGGGCGCTGCAGTTCGTCGTATTCTCGCGCATCCTCTTTCGGGCGACGAGCCTTCAGAACGCCGTGGACGTCACCGCTCGGCTCGGTTCCGGCACATTTTCGGTCGCCCAGATTTCGCTCGGTGTCTGGGCGATGCTGATCCTGACCTTCGCCGCCCACTACACGCCGAAGCACTGGTTCGAATCGATCGAGCTCCGCTTCAAGTCCATGCCCGCGCCCGCCCAGGGCATCACACTCGCCGTCGTCGGCTTCGTCTTGAGCGTCGTCGCGACGAGCGAAGTCGTTCCATACATCTACTTTCAATTCTAATGCTCACGCGAATCTACGAACGGCTCACGCCCCTACAACATCTGATCACGGTCGTCGTGTTCATGTTGGGGGCTTGCACGCTGACGTACCTAATCCCTCCAATCCAAGCCCTTCGACCTTGGATTCCGGGTGAGGAGGACATCCCGATCCTGCGGCTCTTCAAGCGCTGGGGTGAAATCCCTGCCTTCGCCGGTCATGGAGGCTCGTACCGATCAACGGCTGGTGACGGCGCCGGGACCGAGCGTCTCGCCGAAGCGGTGGGAGAAACTGTAGCCGCAAACCTGGGCACCGAGCCGATCGCCACACCGCGAACCGGGCCAGAGGGCGGCCTGACGATCGACCCCTCGGAGTACGCGGGGATATCGGTCCGGATCGAAGACCCCAGCGGGCGGGGCATGCGGGCGTTCTACGAGTCCCTCGAAAGAACGGCGCTCTCC
>Ga0265303_10000243_pt1 | contig 28987 bp, 29 predicted proteins | sample Helome_2_FD_192494 | JGI IMG/M metagenome (GOLD analysis project Ga0265303, IMG submission 192494) | Marine sediment microbial communities from subtidal zone of North Sea - Hel_20160317 (Illumina Assembly) | ecosystem: Environmental > Aquatic > Marine > Subtidal zone > Sediment ... | reverse complement strand
GGGCAGGGCTTCCACCCCGATAAAAAAGATGATCGAGATTGCCAACAGGGTCAGGATTCCCAGGCCAATCCGTTTAAAAACCAATCCCCAAATAGAGTCCATTTTATCCGTTTCCTGAATCTATCGGTGTAAATATCCGGGTCCAGAGGTCCAGGCGTTGGTCCACCCTGGAGGGGCGATAAAAGTGATAGCGTTTACCAGCAGTGCTCAGGTTTTCGATTTTGAATAAATCTGTTGTTGCCGTCCCGTTCACCGCACGGGACGGCAACCGCCATTGTATTAGGCGAGCCACCATCGTTCGCCATTTCTCATGCCATCCAGAGCCATGTGCCCTGAGATAGGTCCATGTGCCAGCTTAGCTGAACTGGCTTCAACCATCTGGTTGTACATGGGAACAACCGTTCCGCCGTCATTTCTGCATATTTCCTGCATTTCCCCGTAAATCTTTCTGCGTTTATCCTCATCCAGCTCTGCTCTTGCGCTGATCAGCAGTTTGTTAAAACGATCATTGTCCCAAAGTGTATCATTCCAGGGGGCCCCCTTTGAGTATGCAACTGAGAACATCATATCTTCAATGGGACGTCCGCCCCAGTAGCACATGCTCCACTCTTTTTTCATCCAGACATTGCTCCAGTACCCGTCATCAGGCTCCCGGACAACATTGATGTTGATGCCTGCCTTTTTAGCCTGTTCCTTCATGAGGACGGCAGCGTCCACTGCTCCGGCAAATGCGGCATCGGCTGCATGCAGATTAAAGACATGGTCCAGCATGCCTGCTTTTTTCATATAAAATTTGGCTTTGTCCGGATCATATTTTCTTTGCTCCAGGTCTTTTGCATAATATTTATTTACAGGTGCAATGGGATGATCGTTGCCGGGTTCGCCATAACCGCGTAGTATTTGTTTGACTAATTCTTCACGGTCAACCGCAAGCTTTAATGCCATGCGCACATTGTTGTCACCGTATGGACTCTGATCCAACCGCATGGGGATGGTGTAGTGGGCTGTTCCCGTTGTTGCCGTAACATTTACCCCCGGCATCTTTTTCATGAGATGGACTGTTTTAAGTTCAACACGATCCATGTAGTTTATCTGGCCGGTCTTTAATGCATTTGTTCTGGCATTGGTATCCGTAATAGACAGGGTTTCGATCTCATCAAAATGGGCCCTTCCTTTTTTCCAGTAATTGGGATTGCGCTTTGAAAATGCTCTGACACCCGGTTCCCAGCTCTCCAGAATATACCCCCCGGTACCTATGCCCTTTTCCCATTCCGGGCCTTTTGTTCCGACAGGACAAATGGTTAAGTGATAGTCGCCCAGGATAAACGGAAAATCAGCACTGCCACCGGAAAGCTCGAAAATAACTTCATGTTTTCCGTCAGCTTTAATATTTTCAATACTTTTTAAATATCCTTTAGCTGCAGATTTGGATTTTTCGCCCAAATGGTGGTTTATGGAAAAGATCACATCCTCTGCTGTCATGGTTTTGCCATTGTGAAATTCTACGCCCTTGCGCAGCTTAAACGTCCACACTTTTGCGTCAGGAGTTGAGCCCCAGGACTCAGCAAGTTCAGGGATGGCATTGAATTCGTGATCAATTTCCACAAGACTGTTTCTTATCTGCCAGTTGACGTTCTGGTTCATGTTGGAAGTCAGTGTTGCCGGGTCCATGGAGTCAGTGGTTGACCCGCCAGTAATACCTATTATAAAACGTCCCCCTTTTTTGGGTGCCGCCGCTTTAGCCGTTCCGCTCAGCAATGCGGGTGACACGGCGGCCATGAGCCCTAAGGCAGATATACGGGCAATAAATTCACGGCGAGAAATCCTTCCCTCTGACAATAATTGTTGAAGCTTTTCCAGTTTCGGCATAGCTGCTCTCCTTTTGCTATAATGGTTAGCGATCATCTTTAACTGATTGCGGTGGATCCTTCTCCGACATGGCTCTGCCGGATAAAGATCCTATTCCAGGGATATTGCCGCCATCCCTTTGGTATCGATCAGGTTTAGAATTTGATTCATTGCCATGGCCAATATTTGAAGATGCTCGGGTTCCAGATCGGCCAGTTGGTTTACAAATTTTTTTTCAATCGGATCGGGAATGGTTTTGCCCAGTTTTTGACCCGCCTGGGTGAGCGTAATCAATGCGACCCGGCGATCACCCTGTTTACGGATCCGTTCAACCAGCGCCTTTTTTTCAAGCCGATCGATGATTCCGGTAATATTAGACGGGGTAACATACATCTGGCGGCTTAAATCCGCAGACGACAGCGCCCCTTTTTTAATTAGCAGTCGTAAGACCAGGCTCTGGGGTCCGGTTAAGCCATACTGTTTGCTCATTTTCTGGGAATCCAGGTATTCGGCCCGTACCAATCGCCGGATGGACTCTACGATATCCTTAATAACGTCTTCGTTGTTGGAAGCCACGACATTCACCTCTAAGGGGAAAATGGTGCTAATCGTTCATTCATATCTATTCAAATTTAAATAGTCAAGGCTTTAATTATATACCCTGAAATAATATAAGTTTAAATATTTAAGGGATTTAGACCTGTTTTCCTTGATAATCACCGTCTTTTTTCTTAAAGTATTTTTATGGGAGAGGTTACAGAAATAATTCATCTGTTAATGGAAGAAAATTACGATCTCGGGAAGGTGACACGGATCAAGGCTGTTTCAGGCGGGTATTGCAATAAGGGCTATGCGGTATGGATGTCGCTCAACGAACATACCCGGCGGTATTTTCTGCGGTTGTACAATCCCAATGTCATTTATAATGAAATCCTGTTTGAGCACGCCCTGCTGAATCATTTGAGATCAAATGGGTTCACCCTTGCGGCAGCCATCGTTGAATGCCGCAACGGTGAGACAATAGCGCACACCCCCCCGCCGGAAAATCACCGTGGAACAAGAGCGTTTTGGGCCTTATTCGAAGTTCTTAAAGGGCAAGACAAATATTCCTGGACGCAAACGGATCTGACAGATAAGGAATTCATCAGTGCCGCTGAAATTCTCGCCAACCTTCACCACTGCGGGCATGGCTTCAAAAAGCCGCCCGGGGCAGATCGCGCCCAGCCCCGGATCATGGAATTTCTGCCCACATTCAAGAAAAGGTTTTCCGCGTTTTTGGAACAAGCGAATGATCGTCGGTGTGACCGGTTATTCGAAAATAATTTTAGCCCGATTCGTGAAGCCCTTGATCAAGCGGTATCATTTGAAGACAGATTTCAGGGGATGCCCCAAATACCGATTCACTGTGATTATCATCCCGGAAACTTGAAATATGCCGGTGAAATAGCTGTCGGTATTTTTGATTTTGATTGGTCTAAAGTAGATTATCGACTGTTTGATGTGGCCCTGGCACTCGTTTATTTTACCAGCCGCTGGAACAATCAGGCAACCGGACTGAGATCGGATAAATTTTCCCTTTTCCTGAGCACGTACAATCAAGCCTGCCGTCGCCTGGCACACATCAGCCCCTTGACAGAGCAGGAAAAACGATATCTGGTTCCCATGCTGTCGATTGCCAATCTATATGTGCTCAACTGGGAGTTGGTCAACTTTTATGACACAATGGCGCCGGATGATGACGCGTTTTATAAATTTATCGACCACAATATTGTTTTGCTGCAATGGATTGGGTCCAATGAAGATGAGCTTAAACTATGGGCAGAGAAATCTTTAATTGGACAAAGCCCTGATAGAAGACAGTGCCATGTCCTGTAAATAAATTGCATTCATTGACCCAAAAACGACCCAAAATGGGCATGCTATGATGATCATTTTGTCATTAATAATATGTTGGACCATATTTAGGGGGCATAATACTATAAGCTCGCAATTGATCACGGCCTGATATCGCCTATTAAAATCAAAAATTTATTTTCTCAAAGCGCTGCCTGACGGATCATACAAAATATCCGCCGCCACGTCGGCGGTCACTGTTTCACCGAATAATTCCACTTCAAGCCCGGTTTTTTCATAGTCATTATCTGCGGGCAGGTAGGCAAAACCGATATTTTTTTTGATTGTATGGCCATAACCGGCACTGCGCAAGCGCGAAATAACCTTGCCATCAGATAGGACAGCTTCACCCCCGTAAAGGGTGAGATATTCTTCATCGCCGATGACCAGGGTGTAGAGACGCTGCCGCATGCCAACGGCCTTCTTTTTGATCAAGGCCTGTCGACCGATAAAGTCCCCGGCTTTCATTTTGACACAAAATCCCAAACGCGCCTCATAGGGATTATCAGCGGCGGTAATATCGCTGGCCAGGGCCAGATAGCCCTTCTCAAGCCGCAGGGCATCCACAGCCTTATATCCGAAGGCTTTCACACCGTACTTTTGGCCGGCCTGCCACAGACGGTCCCAGACAAAAACGGCATCACCGACCGGGATATAAAGTTCCCAACCCAATTCACCCACATAAGAAATCCGTTGAGCCAGAACATCAATACCGTTTATATTAATGCTTCGGGCCGTCATATACGGCAAGGCACTGTCAGACACATCGCTGCCGGTTATCGCGGCCAGCACATCCCGGGCCCGGGGACCGCACAGACCGATAGCAGTGTAATCAGTGGTGACTTCCCGGATGGTTACCGGCGGATCTTCAGCCCGAATATGGGTTCGCATCCATCCCAGATCTGAGTCCACCTGGGCGGAACCGCTGATCACCCGAAAATGGTTGTCCGCCAGACGGGTAACCGTCACATCTCCCACAATACCGCCCTGTTGATCCAGAAACTGGGTATAGATGATCGTTCCGGTCGGCCGATCCATATCGTTGCAGGACAATCTTTGCAGCAAAGGCAGCACGCCCGGACCTTGCAATTCAATTTTTCCGAAACTGCTCATGTCGATCATCCCCACCTGCTCGCGGACGGCCCGGCACTCGCGTTCGACCGCATCGCTAAAGACCGGCTTGACCCAGCCGCCCCACTCTCTCTGGTCTTCGGCGGCCATGCGCCAGCCATGATCGGGGTTGAAATAATTGACCCGCTCCCAGCCGTTTTTGGTGCCGAAAACCGCTCCCAGATCCTGCATTCGTTGATGCAGGGCGCTGATCCGCCGCGGCCGGCAGACCGTGCTTTCATCATGAGGGTAGTGGGTGTAGTAATAATATTTGTAGCATTCGCAGGCCTTTTCAGCCGCATAAAAAGGATCATGATAATTACGGCTGAAGCGCCAGGCCCGATAGGCAGATAGATCCCATTCGGTATGGCCGTCGATGATCCATTCGGCTATTGACTTGCCGATGCCGCCGCCGCCGCCAAAACCCTGCATTGAAGAGGCACAGGCCAGCCAGAAGCCTTTGCGGGTCGGCCATTGCCCCAGAAGCGGTCCGGCGTCCGGGCTGAATGCATCCGGATGGGCCACCAGGCGAATCATGCCGGCTTCGGCCAGAAACGGCATACGCTTGATGGTATCCTCCAGCATCGGGGCAAAGCGATCGAAATCATTGGGAAGGTCAGCCGCTTCGTGATCCCAGGGCACGCCATCGACCCAGCACGCCGGTGGATCAAGCTCCCAGCCGCCCACCAGGTATCCGCCGCTTTCAGGCCGCCCGTAAACCAGGTAATCGTAGTCCCGAAAAGTGGGGCTTTCACCCGGTATCTCATGACCATCCACCGGCTCCAGTGCGATATGCTGGTGAATGACCGGCGTGGATGGAATAACCACCCCGGCCATGGCGGCCACCTGAGCACCCCAGATACCGGCGGCATTTATAACGACTTCACAGCGAATATCGCCCTTGTCTGTCTTGACACCGCAGACCTCTCCGCCGGCGGTTACTTCAATGCCGGTTACCCGTGTGCGGGTATACACCTCAGCACCCAGCCGGGTGGCCGCTTTGGCCACGGCATAGGTGGTTTCATGGGGATCGATATGACCGTCTTCGGGCAGATAGACGGCGCAGTAAAGATTTTCAGGACTCATCCATGGAATCAGTTCTAGGGCCTCTTTGGGTGACATGATTTCCACATTAAGCCCGATACCTTTGGCACGGCTGACATTACGCTGCAGCGTTTTGAGCATCTCGGGACTGGAGGCCACATTGACGCTGCCCACCTGGCTGTAGGCGTTCAATCCATGATATAAACCGGCGCTGTACTGGCGCATGCGCATGATCGTCGGTGAGGTATTGAACTGCGTCAGCATGCCGGCCGCATGGCAGGTGGCCCCGGAGGTCAGCTCACCTTTTTCCACCAGGACCACATCGGTCCAACCTGATTTCGCCAGGTGATAAAGAACGCTGCAACCGGTAATGCCTCCGCCGATAACGACGGCTCTTGCTGTATCCTTCATAAAATAAAGCTCCTATCTCGGAAAACCTGGAAACAAAATAAAATCAAACCACCCATTTCGCGTCTCCCGGTACTAGGTCACGGAAACGCTGCCTTATCTTTTGGTCGACGTATGCCGAAAAAACTGCCGGGTTATCCCCGGTCAGGATTCTGGCAGCTTCCTGAAGAGCGCGGGTGCCGGCATCGGATCGCCCGGATTCTTCCCTTTGGGCGCGACGGTGGCGTAACACGGCAGGTTCCTCTCGGTGAGGTAAATGATGGCCTCGTCTGGATTCAATAATTCTGCATATTGCATGTTTTTCTCCGGCCGGATCTTTTCTATCATCATTTCTGAGGCAGCAATCCCCTTTGATCCAAATCCTGTGCCCAATCGTCAAACGCCGAAAGGTTGGCAGTGGTGTGATAATCGACATGATAATCGCAGCTTGCCACCCGTTGAATGACCTCAAATGCCATAGGGTCCGCAGGAAGGTGCAATGGCTTAAGGCCGGGTAGATCCCCCCTGTTTTTAAGATATTGCCGCTGGGCATCACAATCTTTGATAAACGCTTCGATCGAAAAAAAGTTCAGGTTGTCCAGCACACCGAAGCAGTGCCGGGCATTGTGAACACCAAAATCGCACAGAATCTCACGGCCGCGCATCCCGTCTCTGAGAGCATTTGGACCCGGCGATTTCTCTTCGGTACTGCCGCCGGATTGAACCGATGGCAAGTCGGTGACCCACATATTGAGCCTGGCGACGGCGACATTCAGCAAATTCATGGCATCATGTGAATAAGCCAGATCTCCATCCGGACTCGTTGTGCAAGGCATTCCGCCGAACATGCACAACATGCCGGGGTTGACCGTCTGGGCCACGGCCAGCATAAACAGAACCTCGGCATGGGTGATAATGATGCAGGCTTCCGGGGTTTGGGGTGCCGTACGACCAGCCAGGGGCATGGTGGTCAGACGCAGTTTGTTGCCAACCCGGGCACTCTTAATCAGGGCATCCATCATGTTGTCCATGCAGATGAGCGGCGATTTAACGCCACAGATGGAATCATGCCAGTCATCGCGGCCGGCGAACCATTTCACAGCGTCTTCGCCAGTCATATAGGCGCTGCAGGTGATTTTAATGCAATCCTGCAGTTGATCCATGATTTGATTGCATTTTAAGGGATGGCCTTTGTGGACACTAACCGGTTGGCTTAAAAACCTTACCACATCAAGATTTTCACCCACAACCCCTATCAGATGCTCAAGTTCCTCATAGTTCGCAGGCATGGGATAGTGATCCGCTGCGCGGTATAAAAACGGTGGGATGCCGCCAATACCAAGGGTATTGAAGCCTTCGTCGCCCGCTAAGGTTTTGGCAGCGGAATCCAGACTCCGATCGATTAACTCCGGCATCAGGTAGATCCGGCCGACGGTCGGATCATAACCGGCCAGACCGGTGGCCTCCAGGAGTTGGATTACGGCTTCATTTTTGGTCTCCATGCCGACTTCCGACAAAACGGTCTTGGTGGTTGCATGAATCTGCTCATAGGTTTGCTTTTCGGCGGTCAACGCTTCACGGTATTCGCGCCGGGAGGCGGTGATTTCACGGTCGATGTCGATCATAGCATTCACTCCAAGCGAGTCACCTGATAATCTTCTATCGCTCCGGTTCTATACGCCTTTAGCATTGTTCACGCAAGGCTTGGTCCCCATTTTTTTTTTGCATCTCTATCATTGTGGTCCAGCGCTTTTCGCAGGCGTGAGGCGATCTCCTTGACAGATTCGATGCGGGATCGTGCAATATCGAAAAATTCACATTACATAGAATCGAGCAAAAATAGGCGCAATAGAGGATGTTGATATCAATCGCAATATGAATTTAAGTTGATATAATCAATAAGATATTCGCAAATTTTTTGTTTTGGAACAACAAAAACATTGAAAAATACGGCTGTACAAAGTAATATCAGCCGACGCCACAAAACTCGGCGATGATCTATTGGGTAACGTGAATTCAGAAGCTGTTTCAGAATCTTCCATTTGTTGGTTTGCGGAGGTTGCAGTGTCGGATCCTTTGCAAGACCTATGTTCGAATAATCAACCTTTAAAAAGAAAGTCATCCGATGATACTGAAAAGATGGTGTCTGGTTGCATCCGTGTTCATGGTGGCAAGCCTGGTGATAACGACTCCGGTTGTTTCAGCGGATTCTTTTCGGGATTTTAGGAAACAAAACGGGCTTCAAGCCTATGTCCCGCCCGAATGGTTTTTAAGTGGGTACTTCATTGCCAGAGAAAAAAATCCTGCTTACGGTTTTGGACCGGTCCAGGAATTTGTCGAGGCGCTTGGTGGCACGACCACATGGTTGATCGAGGATATGGAGTTAGAACGATTAGTACGCCTCAAGGCGACCTCTGCAGATGGAAAGAAAGTCGAATATTCATTGTTTCTTGAAGCGGTTTCACCTGATCGCACGGAGTACTGGGTTTTTGTGTTGCTGCCATATGAAAGCGCACAGGCATGGTACGATGCGAAGCGGGCCTATCACGGAAGAAAGGCCGAGGAATATTACGGAAAAACCAAAAATGAGCTTGACCGTGCACTGAGCCAGGGGCTTAACATTAACGCTGAGCTTCGTTTTTGGGTAGAGAACGGAGAGACCAGTCTGCAGGCCCCCGAGGACGTGATCATGAGCAGATACAAATTCCGGCCGGTTTTCGACCTCGGCAAGGGTCGCCGGACAGACCCGGCCGCCAAAACCGAGTAGCTCGGTATCGAAGGAGGTATGAATCATGTCATTTGATGATAATAAAAAGGATAAATCCAATCGCCGCGACTTCTTAAAAAAGGCTGTAGCCATCGGATTGGGGGCTGCGGTGGGTGGTACCGCTCTCCGGCAGCCCCGTCAGGCTTCGGCCCAGATCACCCTTCCCAAGGCGCCGATGCCCCGCAGACCCTTCGGCCGGTCGGGTATAAAGGTCTCCACGCTTTCACTTGGCGGGATGTTTGACATTTTGAACAATCGGTTAATGCTCGCCAAAGCGCTTGAGTGGGGAATCGACTATTGGGATACCGCTGAAGGATACGGCGGCGGCCGCAGCGAGGAGGGCATCGGTCGCTGGTTCGCCAGAAATCCCGCCAACCGCAAGCAGGTGTTTCTGGTCACCAAGCTTTCACTAAGAAGAGGTACCGATTTTACGCCCCGGCTTGAAGCGTGCCTGAAACGGCTGCATACGGATTACATTGATCTGCTTTTTGTGCATGGCATCAGAGGTATCGATGAGATGGACCCCCGTCTGGAATCCTGGTCACAGGCCATGAAAAAGACCGGTAAATTAAAGTTGTTCGGCTTTAGCACACATTCCAACATGGAAGACTGCCTTGAGGGGGCCGCTCGGCTGCCGTGGATCGACGGCATCATGTTTACCTATAACTTCCGCCTGATGCACCAGCCCCGCATGAAAGCGGCAGTTGAGGCCTGCTACCGAGCCGGTATCGGTCTCACGGCCATGAAGACCCAGGGCGGCGGTCCAGTCAAGAGCGATTCCGAGTCTGAGATAGAGATGGCGGGCCGCTTTATGCAGAACGGATTTACACACCATCAGGCAAAGCTAATGGCTGTTTGGGAAGATAAACGAATCGCCAGCATCTGCTCTCAAATGCCCAATCTCACCATTATGGCGACCAACGCGGCGGCGGCAGTCGATCAAACTCGCCTTTCACAATCCGATCGTGCCTTGTTGGCCCAATACGCTAATGAAACCTGCAGCGACTATTGTGCTGGATGCGACCGACTCTGTTCAGAAGTGCATGGCAAAAAGGTGCCGATAAACGATGTTATGCGCTGTCTCATGTACGCTCATTCTTACCAGGATTTGATGCTGGCACGTTCCACCTTTGAAATGCTGCCGGCTCAAACAAGAGCGCTTTTGGCTCAGCTGGACTTCAACGAGGCGGAACGCTCGTGCCCTCGAAACTTGCCAATCGGACGGATGATGCAAGAAGCGACGAAACTATTAGCCTGACCGAGACGAAATGAGGATCCAAATGTTTTGTTATCTATGTGAACAGACGGCAAAAGGGACTGGGTCCACGGCAATGGGTATTTGCAGTAAAAACCCTGAAATAGCGGTGGTATTGCCCACACGCTGAAGGTTGTGATAAATTTTGCCAACCGGATCCTCGAGTGCTTTTTCGCAGTCATTGTTGATGCCTAGCTTCAACTGATATAGGTAAATTTATGTAGGATTGGCTCTTTGCCCAACATTTCTCCCTTTTTGTTTCGTGCTTCCCAGATTCCATTTCGAGTTGTCGCGTTGCAGTGTCAAGAGCCAACAAAAACATTGTCATAAATTGCCCAGAATCTTCAACATCTTTAACCAGCTGACGGTTCACATCAGAAATGATCTTGGCTGCGCTGCCCGGTAAAGATGCCCGTTGCCGCAAAGAAGAACGAACAGTGGCCATAAGTAACGCAGAAGAAATACCATGCCCCGAGACATCGCCAATCGCAACCCCAATTTTCTGCTTATCATTATCTTCAATAGATATAAAATCATAATAATCACCGCCGGTTTCATCACAGTAAACGCTTTTGCCTGCTATATCGAATCCATTAATTTTCAGATTACTTTTTGGAAGAAGATTTTGTTGAACCTCCTTTGAATGTCAAAGCTTTTTTGATAATTCAAATTTGTTTATTCTATGATTATGCAATTTGATTATTGACGATCATTTTTGCTGCATTAATTTAGCTGTATATGGGAAATAATGATCTGTAACTTTAACACTACTTTTAGGAGATTCACAATGAATATAGAACATGCATATGCAAATTATGTAAACGATGAGGCTGCAGCAATGATTCAGGCCCTCGAAAAAGAAACGGACTCGCTGATTATGGCCTATGCCACACCATACGTGTCAGCCGATCTTTCTCCCGAGCAGTTAACAAAAATTGAAGAGCTTGAAAAGAAGCTGTGCGTTCGTTTAGTTGCTTACAAAACTCATTGAGCGGTTCATACTTCGAGTTTAAATACACAACATTCAGTCGGACTGCCTAATAATACTCAACCAAGTTCTCAGCTTTATCATAATTGTGGATAATCTTACCGCACAATGGGGAGGCCACAAATGAGGGAACCATGTTGCCGGAAATTCAAGTGCTTATAACTGAATTGGAAGATCGAAAATCGGAACTTCTCAAAGATCTCATATCATATTCTAATGATCATCTGCGGTTTCAACCGGAACCTGAACGGTGGTCGATACTCATGGCCTTGCAGCATGTTATACTTGGCGAACAAGCGATACGCCTAACAGAGGCGGAACTTCGCGACAACCCGGTCCGTCAGCAATTGAAACCCGGAAATATCTTGGCTGTCGTAATGGATGTACTGGAAAAAGATATCCCCGTGGAAGTGCCTGATATGTCTGTGGTGCCTGATGGATCAATGAAATTGGATGAACTCATCGCTCTTTGGGATCGGGAACGAAAAGTGCTATGTGATCTGCTGGAAGAGATAACCGAGGAAACTGTGAATGATGTCATGTTCAGCCATCCGGCAGCCGGTCCGCTTGATCCGGTTGGCACTCTGCAGCTTGCGGTGGCACATTTCGACACCCACCGGCGACAGATCGACAGGCTCAGAAGCGAGATTCAGTAAGTCGCGGGAAAAATATAGTTTTCGACAGTGAAGGCCCGGGCGAAAAGGTTCTGCAGCACTGCCAACGGAAAGAAAAGGATCGCATCTTAAATATTAGTTATTCGAAATCAATTAGGTTACATCGAGCCATTGTAGTAAGTAGAGGTTAGGACCCAATCGTCTAAGCTTGGTGAAAAATTTTGATATATTTAGATATCACAAGGGCTTTAGATTTTGCGACTTTTTTCCTTTTTTTTCGAATCGCTTTTAGTTTGGCCAAATGCTGATCTTCGCAAGGGGTTAAATTCCTAAGATTTTCTTCTGCCACCGCCTTCCATTCGTCGTAGGTATCTTCAAGCTCAGCTCGGTCTGAAGAAATTTCCAAAAGCCGATCCCACTGGTCACGCCTGTACCAGGCTACGCCCAGGACAGCCTTCGTGGTAGTCTTGGCTTTCCGTTTTTGTTTTTTTAACTTGCCCATTGTTCAATAAACTACCTCAATGCTTTGATTAAACCCTCTGCCACCTAGCCCGGGAATGTAAAAAGCGCTTCATGTCCGCCTTCGACTTCAATAAGATCATAATCACTCAATCCGTTGGCCATTTCCAAATATGCCCTTTTGTGCTTCAATAAGACGAACTATAGAGTTCCAGGTTGACACACAATTCTTTTGCGCTATACTCAACACTTACTAATACAAGCCAATAGCTGAATCTTGCTTATGAAAGCCTCCGAGTTATCCGCCACTGGAGGACTCGTGCAAAATCCAGGTAAGTGATTAATTTATCAGGGAAACTTCAGAATAAACGAGACGCGATGGAAATAAAGACGTTTACTGTCGCCGATTTAAGGACAGCTCTGTTATCAGCGGATTTTTGGCATACGAAAACCTTGCCGATTACAAAACACAGAGCGATATCATTCATTCACAATCCCCGGGCAGATGAGGATGATCCTGTCTTATTGGTTGCCTATGAGGAAAGCCAGGTGATCGGTTATCTCGGGATTCTTCCCGATAAACTTTTCGTCAACGACACCGTGTACAAATTTGGCTGGTTGACCAGCTGGTGGGTTGATCCATCTTCTGCTACCACGGGAGTTGGCGCCATTCTTCTTTTTAGAGCCCTAAATGCTTATCAGCAGGAACTTGGCGTGTCGGGAGGCTCCAAGGATGCCAGGAAAGTGCTTGATGCATCTCAAAAGTTTATGGCCTTAAAAACTTTGAAAGGACTTGATATCAAGTTTCGGCTGAATGTGACCGGCGCCATCCTTCGGAAACGCCCAGCGTTGAATATATTCCGGATAGTTTTTAAAATCTTCGATGACGTGATGGATGAAATCGTGAATCTTAGAAATTTTTTCTGGAAGCGGCGTAACGATATCTGTCAGGGTCTAACCTTTGAGTATATTTCTTCCATAGATGAGGAGACAGGCCAATTTATCCAACAACATCACCATTATGATTTGACGCGAAAAGAAAAGGCCGATTTTAATTGGATCATGATGTACCCCTGGATATTGTCGGCGCCGTTAAAGGATTCTTCCGGCAAGAAATATTATTTTTCATCACGCTCCAACAGATTTTTCTATCTTGGGGTCAAGGTGTTTGCGCAGGATAACCAATTGATAGGATTTTTCATGCTGAAAGTGCGTGATGATCGGATGAGCCTCGTGTATTCTTATTTTGAGAGCCAACATGCCTTGTCCATTACCGCCGCCGTGGTTTATCATGCGCTGGCTATGGATGTGAGTGCCCTTAGCCTCTATGATCAGCAGTTAGTGGCAAGTTTTCCAGAGCTTCGCTGTCCCTATTGGTCTGCCAAAGAGATTTCAAGGGAATTTTCATTATCAAAAGCATTGGCAGATGTTCCCTTAACAAATTACCGTTTACACGGCGGCGACGGCGATCTCGCATTTTATTAAATCTTCCGAAGCATGGAGACAACATTTGGCACCGCGCGAAAACATTACCCGAACGCTGTTTAACGTCATTGACGAACTCAACCAGCTGCGGTCGACAGAGGAACAACTGGAGAAAAACCTGGCGGCACCCTTAACAGGTGATTCCGGAAGATTAGATTCAGCTGGATTGATTAATTTAATTGTCCTGACAGAACAAAAGACAGCCGAAGAGCTTGGCATGCCCATCCTGTTAACCGATGACCGCACCATGTCCCAGGTTAAAGAGGTCTTCGGCACCCTTGGCACACTTGCAGAATATATCCAACGGCTGCTAAACGAAAAACGCGATGGCTAAGCAACAACATACCTGTGTACTTGTCTCAGATTTTAATCTGCAAAATTTTGCCGGTTATGTCACCAATGATCCGGAATTTCCTCCCATAAAGGCGATTGTCGCCCCTTTTGGACAGACGGGATCAACCCTGTTACACAAAGATGCACCGTGTTGGCAGAATTCACCGGATGCCGCTGTGATCTGGACCCAGCCCCAGTCCGTTATTTCTGCTTATAAAACCCTCCTCAGTTATGAACAGGTCCCGCTGCAAACCGTGCTCAATCAGGTAGATGAATATTGTTCATTGCTGGCAAACATAAGTAAATGGGTAAAGTATGTATTTGTGCCTTCCTGGGTATTGCCGTCCTATCGAAGTGTTTTCGGGGTGCTGGACATGAAAACCGAAATCGGCTTGACGAATACCCTCATGCGGATGAATTTGCGGCTGGCCGAAAATATAGAAAAGGCGTCCAATATCTATGTGCTCAATACGCACAAATGGATTGAGCAGGCAGGGAACCAGGCTTTCAGTCCTAAACTATGGTATTTGGGCAAAATCGTATTTGGCAATGAGGTTTTCAAGTCCGCCGTGCGGGATATCAAAGCGGCGTTCAGCGGGTTGCTGGGGTATGCCCGCAAACTTATCGTCCTCGATTTGGATGATACGTTGTGGGGCGGAATTGTCGGCGATGTTGGCTGGGAAAATCTTGTACTGGGAGGTCATCATCACCTCGGAGAAGCCTATGTCGATTTTCAGCAGGCTCTGAAATCAATCAAGAACCGTGGGATTCTTCTGGCCCTAGCCAGTAAAAATGAGGAGCAGGTCGCATTGGAAGCGATCGGAAAACATCCTGAAATGGTGCTTAAGCTGGAGGATTTTGCCGGGTGGCGAATTAACTGGCTGGATAAGGCCCAAAATATCGTTGACCTGATGACCGAATTAAATCTTGGGCCCCAGTCTACCGTGTTTATAGATGATAATCCCGCAGAACGGGAACGGGTCAAAGAGAGTCTGCCGGAGGTGCTGGTACCTGATTGGCCGGAAGATCCTCTATTTTATCCATCGGCCCTTCTCAGCTTACGGTGTTTTGAAATACCCTCACTGAGCCAGGAAGATCTTGTCAGGACCACCCTGTATCTTTCTGAAAACAAGCGCCAAACCCTGAAAAAAGCAGTCGGTTCATTGGACGAATGGTTAACCCGTTTAGGTATTCGCGTTCAGATTGAAGAACTTCATCCTGCAAATCTGCAAAGAGCGGGGCAATTGCTGAACAAAACCAATCAAATGAATCTTTCCACAAGGCGGTTGTCTGAAGCAGAACTCATGGCCTGGGCCGAAGACAAGCACCACAGGCTCTGGACGTTGCGCGTCTCTGATAAATTTGGTGATGCCGGTTTAACCGGGATCGTAAGTCTGGAAATTCAGGACCAAAGCGTTCAAATTGTGGATTTTATTTTGAGCTGTCGGGTGATGGGGCGAAAAATTGAAGAAGCCATGCTTGCCACCGCGATTCACCATGCGCGGGAATTGGGAGTAGAAGGTGTGTACGCCCGCTATATTCCCACACCCAAAAATAAGCCGTGTTTGGATTTTTTTAAAAGCCTGGCTCCCCGATTTCAGCAGCAGGGGGAAAGTTTTATTGGGGATGGAAAGATGCCTTTTCCTGTCCCTAAGCACATTGAACTTGTATATTAGTACCTAACAAACAATGACACAGCGCGTATTTTCATCTGACGATCAGCTCGCCTTTGCGAAACTCTCCGGAGACTATAATCCTTTGCACATGGATCCCGTCCATGCCCGGCGTCTCCTGTTTGGGCGGCAAGTCGTTCATGGCCTGCATGCCTTGTTTTGGAGTGTCGATCATTTTTTTAAAACCCGGACGCAATCTCTGGAACTGGTAACTATCAAAGCCAATTTTCAGGCCGGCATAGGAGTTGGGCAAGCCGTCAAATGCATTTTTAACCGGCAATCTGAACACCAGGTCGAAATTCAACTGGAGGCCTACAAAACGGCCGCCGCTTGGATTCAAATAGTCTTGAGCCCCGCAGGGCAACAGCAGACAGACACTCTCCCGGCGACATCTCAGGAGTCGGAAAAATGCCGGGAACGCTCCCTGGACGAGGTGGCAGCGGCTTCGGGCAATCTCTCCCTGTATCTAGATAATGAATACGCCGCGCGGCTTTTTCCCAACCTGGTGCGGGTGTTACCTCCCATGCAGCTTGCCGCTTTGCTGGCGACGACTCGACTGGTCGGCATGGAATGCCCCGGACGCCACTCCATCTATTCGGGACTCAATCTGGCATTTGGTTCAAATAGTACCGGAATTCCAAAGCTGAATTATCAGGTCACCCATTGCAACAAGCGATTAGCCTTGCTCTTAATGAATGTTGAAGCGCCAGGGATGAAAGGACAAATAAAAGCCGTCTTTAGACCCGAACCGCAGGGACAACCGGCATTCACAGAAATCTGTGGTGAAGTTGAATCAGAAGAATTTTCAGAGCAACGGGCGTTGATTATCGGCGGATCGCGCGGTTTAGGAGAAGTCACCGCCAAGCTCCTGGCAGCCGGAGGCGCCGAGGTCATCATTACTTATTATCACGGTCAACAGGATGCTCAACAGATAGTAGAAGAAATTGTTTCTCACGGAGCTAAGGCTGTTTGCCATCTTTTGAATGTTATCGAACCATCCCAAGGACTGCTTAATAGGGTTGTGAATCGTTCGAAGCCCCTGTATTTATATTACTTCGCCACCCCGGCTATTTTCGGAGCAGCGAAAGGCAAGTTTTCTTCACAGCGCTTTAACACTTTTGTTAAGTACTATGTCACAGGGTTCCTCCGGACTGTTGAAACCCTGGCGGATGCCTCAACCGGTCTGCAAAAGATATTCTATCCGTCATCTTCAGCCATTGAGGAGCTTCCCCTGGATATGGGCGAGTATGCCGCAGCGAAAATGTCCGGTGAAATCTTTTGCGACTTTTTGCAAAAGGCCAATCCCGGGCTTACTATCCACAAACCCCGTTTACCGCGAATAGCCACCGATCAAACTGTCAGTTTGTTATCTGTGAATAGTCAGGATCCCGTCTCAGTTGTTTTAAACCATCTGCGTATACTCAGGCAGATGTAACGAAGCTAACTTCTAGTTTGGAAATCTAAAGTTTTTCCTCAGATACAATCTGCCTGATACTTTGTATTCCAGCCTCCAAAAACCTGGCGTTGCTATCGAATGCCGGATCGTAGGAAGCGATGGCGCATCCCCGCAATGGAATGTAATTATTGACCAGCGCAATGGCCTGGATCATAAAATCCGGCGACATCCCCCCGGCGGCGCCATAATGATTGGCGGCTCCCCCGCCGACTTCAAAGGCATCCATGTCTATATGTAAATAAACCCCGGTCACCCGGTTCTGAAGACCGATCAACGCCGCTTCAATTCCTCTGAGGATTTCAGTGTCATCATTGTCCACCGTTCGGACAAGGTTTATTTCACTCTGCTCCAGTCGGCGTTGTTCCTCTGCATCCAGGTCGCATGCGCCGACCAGTACGAAGTTTTTTTCAGCCACCGGGATAAATCCCGGTATAGTCCCGGCCACGGATTTCCAGCAGCGCCCGACGGCTATGGCAATGGGCATTCCGTCCAGAAAACCGCTGAGGGTTGTTTCAGGGGTGTTGAATTCCCCATGGGCATCAAACCAGACAACCCCCAGGTTGTCAGGGCCGATCCCGGCGATGGTGCCCAGGCAGCTGTTGCAGTTGCCTGACAGAACCACGGGGAAAAAATTCTCTTCAATCGAGCGGCGGACCTCATCGGCCAGAAGACGGTTGAGCTCGAAGGCGGTCATGACTTCTATGGTGAAATCAGATTGGGATTCGATCTGTGAGATTTGAACCTGATGACCGTCAGCTTCAAGTACCCGGTCGATATTATGTTTGAGGAAGCGATCCGGTCCCAGGCCCTGGCGCTGTTCCTTGCAACCGCAATCATAGGGGACTTTTATTATCTGGATTTTCATAATCAGGCGGCCTCCTCTTCTGACGCAATGCGCATAATGGCATCCAGACTTTGTTCGATATCCTCGGCTTTTGTTGCCCAGGATGATACGCTGATTCGCATGGCGGTATGCCCCTGCCATTGGGTGCCGCTGCACCAGCAGGTGCCGTCGTCCTGGACCCGTTTAATTGATATATCGATTAGCCCGTTTGAATACTTCCGCAAGAAGATGTTCCATTCTTTATCATGTCCTTCCTATTATATGCCCAAGATTCAGGTAATATATACTAGCCACAGGTCAGGATCTTTAAGCGTAATGTGTCCAATCAGGTAAGCAGCCATTGTCTCTCCTTATTGATGGTCGGGCTACCTCATATTGCCAGGAATGCGCCCACGTATTTTTTTGACGATTTCCCCTCGTGCTCAACGTATCGTCAGCCAGATACCTGCCAGCAATAGCGCAATACCGAGCATTCGCGAGAGGTCAAGGGGTCGGGTTGTCGCGCCCAAAACACCGAAATGATCTATCAGGGCTGCAACAACGAATTGGGAAGACACAATAATGGTAAAAGTGGCAACCAGGCCCAGACGGGGTGCACTGTAGCCGATGGCACCCACTATTATCAATCCCAGCGCACCCGAAGAGTATGCATACCAGGGCACACTCTGCCAGGCGCCCAGGTTGCCGCCGCGCATTAAAATCAATACCAGGGAAATCAACAGGCCGCCGCCGGCGTAGGTAATGAACACCCCTTCAAGGGTGCCGATGGTTTTGTCCAGCAGACCCATCATCTGGGCCTGCAGAGCCACCGTGACGCCGCCGATAACAGTCGCAATAATTAAAAGTGCCGAGCTACCCAATTCATCCTCCTCCGAAAATATAAACCTTTTTAGAAGTTATCTAACAATTAGTAGTTTAGGTTCAAAATTAAGTTGTATAAAGCTCATAGACTAGAGCTGATAGCTCATAGTAAAAAGGATTTAAATCCTTCGACTATCAGCTATCAGCTATTTTTTTTAGACTGTAGGGACACACGGCAGAACAGATACCGCAGTTGTGTCCGTTGTGGTACTGGTAGTAGTTTTTCTTTTTCCATCGGTCACATACCGCAGGATCCAGGATTTTTTCCCGCGGCATGCCGGCCACCCAGGCGCTGCCCTGCAGTGCGCCCGCCGGGCAGGCCTCGACACAGCGCGTGCAGGTGCCGCAATAGCTGCGATCGACCGGCGTTCCGTAGGCAAGCACCATGTCGGTAAATACGGTTCCCAGACGAACCCAGGAGCCGAACTTGCGGGTGATCAGCTGGCAATGGCGACCGATCCAACCCAGACCGGCCCTGGTGGCAGCCGTTTTATGGGGGAAATCCCCTTTTATGTTGACTGGATCGGTTCGCTCGGAGGCAGCCAACGGCTGGGCCCGGCAACCTCTGTCTCTGATTTCGGCAGTTAATCTGGCTGCCGCCGCATTAATCAAATTATTTAGTCGCGTGTATTCATCGGCATAGGCCTGGTTGGGGCCCTGTTGAATCCCGGCCATGATTGCAGGTGTCATGGGAATGGCAAACGACAGGGCACCTGCAAATCCCCGCCCGCTGGAATCCGTTGGCGTGTTTAAGTCACGCAGATCGGCGGCACCCCAGAGAACAATTTTATGTTGTTGTATGAATGACGCCAGCCACTTAGGAATTAAGCCCTCTGATTGCAACAACTGTCCCCCCTCTTTTTAAAATTAGAAAATAATAAGTTGTATTTTGGAGATGGCTTATGGGATTACAAAAGCTTTTTTTCCATAAATACACTCAGCGGATCCGTTTTGTATTCTCCAAATGGATCGATACGGTAATACTCCAGCTTTTCATATAAATTGATGGCTTCCTTTTGATGAATACCGGTTTCAAGACGCGCATAAGTTACTGCCTGTTTGATAAGATGGCTTTCCAATTCTTTCATCATGGCTTTGGCGATTCCCTTGCCTCTCTGATTTGAAGAGACATAAACACGCTTTATCTCACCATAATCTTCTATTATTTTTGCAGATCCGATTGCGCAAATTTCAGCGTCCAGATAGGCTGCCAGGAAAAAAGCATTCGATTTGGATAACTCCTCGATCGAATCCAGATGGTTACTTTCCGGCGGATACAGGGAAGACTGGTATCCGTCCAATTGTTCGATGAGGTCCATTACCTCAATCTGAGCCGGATTGACTGGCTTTATAGTGAGCATGACTGATTCTTTTCTAGTACTGTTTCTCACAGATAGTCTATAAAAAACGGATAGATTTTAGCATTGTTAATCCATCTATTTTAGGTGTCAGAAGACAGCTTGCGACGAGCTCAGCAGTGTCGATATCAGGCGCCAGAAGACCGGTGATAAAAAACTGGAAGGTAAATCACCCGATCTGACCTTCGTTTACTGACACCCGACACCCGACACCTGAACACTTAAACAATTAAATCCTTCAGACCGAACTTTTCCTGCATGAAGCGGTGAAATCCATCGTCATCAAGCTCGGCGCGGTTTCCGAGAAACTCATCGTTAATGGGGCCTGCGGAATAGACTATTTTAGGCGTCTCTGAGAGAATGGCTTCCATGATCAAATTGGCGATCAGCTCAGGACCGGGAACGTGCAAGTCAGCAAACAATTTACCCGTGTGCTCTCCGGCCGTTTGATAAATCGGCTTATACTCCGGATCGGTTCTATCCATAAGATCACCTGTCATTTTAGTTGCGGCGTCATTGAATTCCGTGTCAATGGGACCGGGGCGGATGGTCACCACCTTTATTCCGAAAGGTTCCAATTCTAAACGCATTGCATCCGTAATGGCCTCCAGAGCATGTTTGGAGGCGGCATAGACGCCGCTGTTGGGGAAGGTAAACTTGCCGACAATAGAACTCAAATTAACAATAATTCCCTTTCTCTGACTGCGCATAGCCGGCAGACAGGCCTGGGTGATGCGAATGAGAGCAAACAGGTTGACTTCAAATAGACGTTTGACAGCCTCAATCGAAACATCTTCCAGGGCACCGCGAACACTGTAGCCGGCATTATTTATGAGTATGGAAACAGGCTCCGGAAGCTTTGAAAGATAGCCGCAAAACTTTTCAGTGTCTTCGGGTTGGGAAAGATCCACCTGCACAGGCGTGATTCCCCGAACCTGATCGGCCAACTCGGCAAGACGCTCCATCCGCCTGGCTGCGGCAATCACCGCAAAGCCTTTTTCGGCTAACTTAACGGCAGTCTCGCGCCCGATGCCACTGCTTGCTCCGGTTACCAGCGCGGTTTCTTTTTGCTCTGACATTGTTACCTCCTTGGTACTGTGTTAAATCTTATACCTGCACAATCCAGTCCTTGGCCGACTTCTGTTCAGCAAATGGAAAATGCTTAATTGATGCCTTAATAAAATGTTTTCCGAGTGATTCGGCGAAATCGGCGATTTTAGAATCGGTGACCAGGGCAACTTTGGATATTTCACGATGGTGGCTGTGGACGAATTTCATATGCTCTATCAATCCGCTAAAATCTCTCCATCCGGGAAATTTTTCGGTCACGATGATCAGGCCCCCCAGCCGGCCTTCTTTTTCGATATACGGGTTGACGGTTTGCGATAGGTTCCTAAAATCCCCGGCTTCCAATTTTCCTTTAGGTTGCACCGTCAACACCCCGGTGCTTGCATCGATCTTATACGTTATCATTTTTCTTCCACCTTCGACACCGTTTGAAGTTAATAAATCCTGTTTGTACCCCCTACTCTTTTATCGAATAGCGATCCGGTTCGTCAAAAAATGTGATATCCGCATATCCTGCAAAAATTTTTGCCGAGTGCTTGATTCCGGCCGGAATGTAGTAGCGATCCCCTTTGATAAAGGTGTTTTTTTCATCACCAATAATGAGGTCGATTCTTCCCTCAAGGACGAAGCCAACCTGGGCCTGATGGGAATGTTCGGGTAGATCGACGGATTCTTCAAACTGCATAAATAAAACCTGATGATCTTCCGATTGTGACAAATAGGTCTTTAATCCGGCCAAGGGGATGTCAGCTTCCGGAAGCTTTGTAATGGGTTCTGGGAAAATTTCTGACATAACCACTCCTTTTGGTTATACACTCAAATAAGTTATTGCTTATATATTTATGTGTGCGCGTCGGCTTTTTCTTTTACCTTACTATTAAATTTTTCGGCATAAATGATGAAGCGCTCATGGGTACCCTTGCTGATAATATCGACGCCATCGTTTAGTTCGGTTTCAAATACCAGGCGCTTTCCATCGACTTCGATAAGCTTGACCCGGGCACAAATTTCTAGTCCCGGCGGCGTAGCAGCCGTATGATTGACATTTATGCTGGTACCGACGGACTGCTCGTGTGGCCAGTCAATATGCGGCTTTATAGCCTGGATACACGCCCACTCGATCAGGCCGACCATATACCCGGTGGCAAACACCCGTGGCATAACCTGAAATTCGGAAGATTCCGGATACAGTGCCGGCACGGTCTTCGAGTCGGGCACACGGAACCGCAGTTCATGCTCAATACCGGCTTTCAGCGTCTCTTTCATGGCAACTCCTTTTTGAAATAGCTTACAGTATTCTGAAATTCGAAGTTATACATTGCGGCCAACGGCCAAAAGGTTTTTCAACCGTCCCGGACCGGAGTTTTCAATTTCGGTCAAAATTCTTTGAAATATCATGGCCGTCGCCAGGGCGTCTCCAAGGGCCGTATGCCGCTCTTGGATTTCAATGCCGAAATGTTTGGCAACGGTGTCCAGGTCCTGATTGCCTTTTAATCTGCCCGCGTAAGACCGCAGGTGAGGTGGAAAGCAAACCTTGCGGCATATGGACTGGGCATCGAGCACCAGGTTCTGAACCGCGAATCCGTGGGTTTGCCGCATATAAACGTTGAGAAAATGCAGGTCAAAGCGCACATGGTAGCCGACCAGAATATCAGTTCCCAAATAGTCTATAAATTTTTCAAAGACCTCGGCAAATGACGGCGCATCGTCCACCATGGACGGCATAATTCCGTGGATCTTAACGGCCGATGAGGGTATGTCCCGGCCCGGGTTAACCAGGGAGCTGAAAACGTCTCCTATGGCAATCCGGCCGTCAACCACCCGGTAGGCGGCTGCGCTGACCACACGGTCATGGTTGAGGCTCAGACCGGTGGTCTCGAGGTCGAAAATCACGTAGCGCAGGCCTCTGGCATTTTGCCTGCCACCGAGGCGATCCAGGGCCTTCAGGTTCGTGTATGCCAGGGGGTGGAGTTTTCTTCCCCGGCAACGGATCTTAACCAGGCTGTTGCGCCAACGGGCGAGTAGTAGACTGGGCATTATATTTCCACCAGCTTTGTCTGAAAGCGAAATTCAATGGTTTCCTGCAGGCGACGCACGACGGCAAAGCTTTCCTTGAGCATTTTACGTTGCAATCCATTCAGATTCGCAGGATCCAGAAAGTTATCCGGCTCATTCCCCAGGGCCAGGGCATCAAGGTGACGGCTGATCTGCAGGTAAATGAGGAATTCGTAAGCTTCGCGCAAATCAGCATGAAAGTTATTGTCGATGACGCCGATGCGATTGATTTCTGCCAAGCGGTCATGGGTATTCTGGGTTTTTATCCCCAGGCTTAGACTCAGCACCCGGGCGGCGTCTACCACCGGCGTTAACCCCCTTTGCTTCAGGTCAAATTTATTTTTATGTTCGCCGGATTTTTCGACCACAAAGCGTTTGAGCAAACTTAAGGGTGGTCGGTTGATAAGAGAATTTTTGGCCAGAAAGCGCAGAAAAAGGCCACTTTTGCGGATTGCCTTAAGCAACTGATCCTCTAGTAGATAGGGGAAGTTGGTGCCGGTATGGATCGGACGAAAATCAAAGAAAATGGAGGCCATCAAAAGCGGGTGTGGGCTGGGATCTTTGATCCACCCTAAAAATGTATCCAGCCAGCGATCTTCCGGTTGACACCATTCAGGATTGGAGGCCATGATTCCGCCCGGGCATTCGGGGATTCCGGAACGTACCAGATAGGTAACGACCCGTTGGGCGAACTGCAAAAACCATTCTTTGCATTTAGCTTCATCACAGTCCGGTGTTGGAGCAAAAAACAGGGCATTGTCCTGATCGGTGTGCAGGGTCTGTTCCCTGCGGCCCTCGCTGCCGAAGGCCAGCCAGCCGTACGGTACAGGGGGTTTCCCAAATCCCTCACGGTCCATCTCCTCTTCAACCAGTTCCAGAATTCGGATTGTCAGCCGGTCGTTGAGTTCGGTGACCAGTGCGACCAGTTGTTTGACCGGACCTCCCTGGCGCAGCATCATTTCTAGAACGCTGTCTATTTTGTGCCGCATACCGATGAGGGTATTCAGCGAGGTGGTACGTCTGATTTCGTCAATAACCTGGAGCGGGGAGCTACCGGCTTCCATCTGCAAATCGTGTTCGCTAATGATGCCGACCATATGGTCGTTTTCGACCACGACCAGGAGACTGACACCATGGCGGCTCATGGTCAACAGGGCCTCAAAGGCATCAGCCTCGGGAGAGACAGTTTGCACCGGCTGGCTCATAATTCCGGCGACGGCAACTTCGGGGCTGAGACCGGCCGCCAGGACCTTGGTGCGCAAATCGTTGTCCGTCATGATACCCAGCGGGTAAAGACCGTTGCCGGTGACCACAATGGAGCTGACTCGGCGCCTTGCCATCAATTTGGCAGCTGACTGCACGGATATATAAGGTGCGCAGGTAAGAAGATCTTTGTTCATTATGTCGGCAACCCGTTTGCCGGCAAGGAAAACCTCCAGGCTTATGGCGCTTTGTCCGATTGGTTGCGGCCGCTGGAAGTCGTCTGTCTGGCGTACCGCTTTGATGGTTCTGGCCAGCGAAAAGCTGAAGTAGCGCTCAAATACCGGGTAGCTGTTTACCAGCTGACGGACATCTTCGGCCGGAAGCATCAGGCAGATAAGATCCTGGCGGGCAGAGATGTTAAACATGGCCGGTTTGTCCTGCAGCAGGCTGGTGGCACCGAAGTAGTCCCCCTCACCACGGACATCGACCAATAAATCCTCACCTTCATCGTCGATCAAAGAGATCCTGGCTGAGCCCTTCTGAATGACGTGCAGGTGCTGAAAAGACTTATCCCCTTTGCTTTTGATACATTGTCCCCGGGGGAAATAGGCTATCTCCATTCTCGAAATGATATGCCTCAGTTCGCTGGAGCCTAAGGTGTCAAAGGGGGGTACCGAACGCAAAAATTCGAGCGTCCGCTGATTGGGAATTTCTAGCCCGGATTTGTTTTGTGGCTGAGAATCCATACCGGCTCCTGTCACCGATCATAAATATCAATGAAATTAGGTTCAAATCCAGATGCTGTTTCCAATATTTCAGTCGTTATTGCCGGGCAAGCATCAAATAAAATCTTCCCCGGGTCGCTCACCTTTTTGCTGTATACCGGCATCAATATCAATACCGCCGACGTCATAAAACTCAACGCGAAACCGTACCTTTCCGGTTATGGTTACATGGTGAAAGCGTTCGGGAAATATGACAATCGGATGTTGAGAATCTGCATCCAAAACATTATCGGCATCATCTTCCCAGACAAATTGAAGAGCACCTTCTTCGACGACCAGGTACCCGAATCTGCCTTTCGGGGCCAGATGCTTCTTTAAAATTCCCGGCACCACGGTTTCTTCGGTCATTGTTGGGGTGGACCCAAATTTTTTGGCTCTCGGTGGAAGAGTTGCTTTTTGGTAGTTCATAGAGTATCTCCTGGAAGTGCATTTCGCTTGGGGCGATTATAAATATCTCAATTGATACCCCGTTGCTTGTCGTAGCAAAGCGGAAATCCCGCCACTCGGGGCGGCGGTTTAGTTCATTTTGACGCTCTTATACCACCACTTTGCCCGACTCACCCAATGATGCGCAATGCAAAATAGGGTACCAGACTGAACATAAATACCCCCAGTTTAAAAAGGGCTATGCCGGCATAGTGAATGGAGTCAAACTTTTCAACCGACATCTTAAACCATTTGCTGTGAATACGATAGGTCCAATCGTGAGCCAACAACAAAAAAAATGCCCACCAGAGTAACAGCGCCATGTTTATGACGGAACACCAGGCGAAAAACGCTCGAATCGTTTCTAATTCCATTGTTCCTCCTTTTTTTCTTCTTAAATCTGTCTCTCACCGATTTTGGCCCGGGCCATTGGTGACACAAAGGTTGCCTCCCAACTAGCTTCCAATGGCATAGGCCTGCCGGCGAGGATCGGCTCCTGCCTTGAGAATCCCCTCGTTGCTGTCGATCAAAATTATCTGTGAACTGCCCATAATGGGATCCCAGTCAGGCAATAGCTCCACCTTGTGTCCCCGGTTTTTTAAACCGGACAGAGTTTCGGCGGGGAAGCGACCTTCCAGCTGCAGGGTCCCGTCCGGATTGCCTCGCCAGCGCGGAGCTTCTACCGCCTGTTGAACATCAGCCTTGAACTCGAGCATGCTAGTGATCAACTGGATAATCGTTTGGGTTTGACCGTCGGCACCGGGTGTACCCAGAACCATGTAGGGGCGGCCGTCTTTAAGGATCATGGCCGGGTGCAGGGTGTGGTAGGGCCTTTTGCGAGGTTCGAGGCAGTTGACGTGGTTCGGGTCCAGACTGAAGCCCCGGCCTCTGTTGTGAAGGATTATGCCGGTCTCCGGGACCATAACGCAACTGCCGAAAGCTTCAAACAGGCTCTGGATCAGCGAAACAGCATTGCCGTCCCCATCGACTACGGACAAGAAGATGGTATCGTCTCCTACGGCCGTAAAATCCGTAGCCGGCACTGCCCCGGCAGCAGCCCTGGAGTCAATCCGTTCGATCTGCTCTTTAGCGTACCCTTTATCCAGCATCTTCTCGACAGGCACTGGGTGAAAGGCGGGGTCACAGACGTATTTATCCCGATCGGCAAATACGAGTTTTTTGACCTCGACCATCAGGTGGATTAACTCGGTCCGGCCGAATTCCATCGAAGCCCCCAGATCAAAGTTTTCCAGCATGTTGGCCTGCATCAAGAGGGCAATCCCCTGGGAGTTGGGTGGTTGGGTGCAGATTTCATAGCCGTTGTAGGTCGTCTTGAGCGGCGCATGCCAGGTGATGGTGTGGTCCTTCAGATCCTGGTGGCTGATCAAGCCTCCGGATGCCTTGCAAAAAGTGACCAGGGCCTCGCCCAGCGGGCCCCGATAAAAGGCATCCGGCCCCTGATCCGCCAGTATTTTAAGTGAGCGCGCCAAAAGGGGCTGAATCAGACGCTGGCCCACCCGGGGTAATTTGCCGGCTTTGAAGAAGGTTTCGGATGCTGCCGGTGACTGTTCTAAAAAATTCCGACGCCCTCGCATTGTGTCTTGCAGTTCGAAGTAAACTGGAAAACCGTGTTCGGCATAGTCAATGGCTTTTGGCAACAACCGGTCCAGCGACATGGTGCCGTACTTTTCCAGTGCCGCCTGCCAACCGGCGATGGCCCCGGGAATGGTGGTCGTCAGCAAGCCCGTTTCAGGCATGACCGTGTAACCTTGTTCCTGAAAGAAGTCCAGAGTCGCCGATGAAGGAGCCCGGCCGCTGGCGTTGAGGGCTTCGAAGTTTCCTTCCCCGGCCATGTAAATAAGCACATATAGATCCCCCCCGAGGCCGCACATATGCGGCCGAACCACGGTCATTACCAGGTTGGCAGCGATGGCCGCATCCACAGCGTTGCCGCCTGCCTCCAGGACGGCCGCTCCGGCCTGGGCGGCCAGAGGGTGGTCGGCAGTTATCATCCACCGGGTTCCCATGACTACCGGACGATGAGAGCTAAATTGGGTTTGCAAAATCGTCTCTCCTAATCCAGGCCAGTGTCTTCTATAAGTTTGCGCAAATCGGCTATATGCTTTGCCGGATAAACGTGGGTCGGACACACCCGACTGCAGTTTATTGCCCGTTCGCACAGACGCTCACCTTTCTCATTCCCTGCTAACGACAGAAGACTTTCAGATTTTTGCGGTGATTTCTTTAACTCATTACTTAAAGCCGCCAGTACGGCAGGCCCTACAAAGCCCTTATTTTTGTGGGTAACGAGGCAGGCGGAGATGCAAGCGCCGCATTCGATGCAGTTTTCAAAGCGTTTAAATCGGACGATGCTTTCGGGCATTTGCGAGTATTTCACATTTTCGGAATTTTTCAAATAGTTCCAATCTTCGGAAATGTTGTCATAAAACGGAGAGATGTCGACAACCAGATCTCCGATGGGTTTGAATCCGGCCAGTGGCATCAGGGTGATGGGTTTATTTCTAAGATCTTTAATTTTGGTGGTGCAGGCCAGTCGCTCTGTTCCGTTGATTTTGCAAGCGCAGGTGCCGCAGGAGGAATGGTGACAGGAATGGCGGTACATCAGGGTGGCATCCTGTTCGAGACGGATTTTTTCCAGAGCGTCCAGAACACTCATGTCAGGATCAGCCTCAATGGAGAATTCCTGATACCGGGGTGGATCGATATGGCCAGGTTTGTAGCGTAAGATTCGAAAAGTAGTTTTTTTAGTAGACATGGTCAATTTTAATTTTTTATGGGACACGGATTTACACGGATATGCACGAATCTTTTGTTCGGCGTGACCGCCGAATAAAAACATCAATTGCTTGGCAATAAAGGACTTATCATCTTCAATTTCTGTGCTTTTTCCATGTCGTTCTGTGGTCGAATTTTACTTTTGTTTATAAAAATGTCGATAATGCAGCAGTTTCTCGGTTTTAGTTTTACAGGCAATATTTCGGCCGGTTTTACGGCAGATTAGATCTGCGGTTTTTTCGGCCATAAGTCTCAGGGTGGTGGCTTTGCCTCCAATGA
>Ga0265303_10000240_pt1 | contig 29166 bp, 26 predicted proteins | sample Helome_2_FD_192494 | JGI IMG/M metagenome (GOLD analysis project Ga0265303, IMG submission 192494) | Marine sediment microbial communities from subtidal zone of North Sea - Hel_20160317 (Illumina Assembly) | ecosystem: Environmental > Aquatic > Marine > Subtidal zone > Sediment ... | reverse complement strand
AGCAGGCTGAAGAAATGGAAGAAGAGGTGGCCGCAGAGGCCAGCAAAACCGATGAGACCGAGGGCAATGACGCCGATGACGCCGCTCAGACGGCTGTCGCAGAGGCCGAGCAGGCTGAAGAAAAAGAAGAAGAGGTGGCCGCAGAGGCCAGCAAAACCGATACCGGCGAAACCGATGATACCGAAGGCGATGCGCCGCCTGCTGAAGAAACACAAGCGCGTCAGGCCAAATCAGAAGGCGTCGATCAGCCGGGCGGTGACCTGTCTGAAATTGCTGAAACCGATGCCGCAATCGCCGATGAACACACCGATGATAAAACGGATACAGAAGATCGTTAGCCCTCGATCACATAAAATAGAGACGCGCCCTTGTGCGATATTGATACTTGCATCGAACCAACAACCCGGTGGTGTGAACGCTAAACAACGGCCACATGCCGGTTAAGAATCAAAACTTTGGGGGAAAGAATGGCCAAGCTCAGAGTGTACGAACTTGCCAGAGATTTGAATATGACCAACAAGGTGCTTATTGCCAAGCTTAACGGCTTGGATGTTGCTGTTAAAAGTCATATGAGTGCCTTGGATGAGGAGATCATTTCCAAGGTCAAATCATCTCTGTTTGGCGCCAAAGAGGAAACCGTCGAAGAAACACGCATAAAACCGACGGTTATTCGTCGGCGCCGTAAAACTGTTCAAGTTGAAGTGGCCGAGCCCTCAGAGGCAGAGACACAGGAAACCGATGCGACCGCGACCCAGGCGGACGCAGCAGCTGAAGAGGCTAATCAAGAAGCCGCCCCCCTGGAGGTGGCCGAGGAAGCAACTGAACAGGAAGCGGCTGAAAAACCGGCTGCCCAAAAAGCGGCCAAGACCGCAAAAGCCCGCAAGAAAGACGCCTCTGCTAAAATTATTAAACTGCCGGTTAAACCGCCGCAAAAACCGCTAAAAGAGAAAAAAGCGAAACCGCAAAAAGCAAAAGTTGAAGCGTTGCCCTCCCGCAAGGCGGTTCGGGAACATCCGCCAAAGGGAGGCGAATTACCGTCCTCAGATAAAAAGAAAAGAAAACGCAAGCCAAAGTATGAGGAGTCGGAGGTCGATAAGAAATTCCTGAAAAAGAAAATCTCTTTCCGCAAAAAAGCAGTAGTCGAAGGTGCGGATCTTTACGGGGCAGGATATCGACCGCGCAAGCAGCGTAAGCTGGGCAAAGGCAGGAAAATCGCCGGCGGACAAAAGACTCAGATAACCGTTGCTAAAGCAATCAAACGCCGAATCAAAATTGACGAGGCGATTGTTCTATCAGAACTGGCCAAACGCATGGGAATTAAAGCCAGCGAGATCATTAAGTTTATGATGACAATGGGGTCCATGGCCACGGTCAATCAAACCATTGATTATGATACCGCTTCGCTGATTGCCAGCGAATTTGAATATGAGGTGGAACGTGCCAGCTTCGAGGAAGATGCCCTGTTAAAGCAAGAAACCGATGACCCCGAAAAACTGGTACCACGCCCGCCGGTCGTTACCATCATGGGGCATGTTGATCATGGCAAAACTTCTCTGCTGGATGTTATTCGTCAATCTCGGATTTCAGAAATGGAGGCCGGCGGAATTACGCAACATATCGGCGCCTATCTTGTGAACACCAAGAAGGGACAAATCGTCTTTTTAGATACGCCCGGCCACGAGGCCTTTACAGCAATGAGGGCACGCGGTGCCCAGGTGACCGATATCGTGGTTTTGGTGGTTGCAGCCGATGATGGCGTCATGCCGCAGACCAATGAAGCCATTAATCACGCCAGGGCGGCTGAAGTTCCCATAATCGTGGCCATCAATAAAATCGACAAACAGAATGCCGATCCCGATAAAGTGCAACGGGAACTTGCCGAAATCGGCCTGACCCCCGAAGACTGGGGAGGGGAAACCATTTATGTCAAAGTTTCAGCCAAGGAGGCCGAAGGAATTGACGACCTGCTCGAAATGATTTCGCTTCAAGCCGAAGTTTTGGAGCTCAAAGCCAATCCCGATAAACTGGCCACCGGTCATGTGGTGGAAGCAAAAATCGATTCGGGCCGGGGCGCCATCGCCACTGTTTTGGTCACTGAAGGCACGCTGCGGGCAGGTGAGCCGGTAGTGTGCGGCATGCATTACGGCAGAACCCGGGCGATGCTGGATGACAGAGCCAATCAGATTGAATCAGCCGGGCCATCCATACCGGTAGAAATCGTTGGCCTATCCGGAGTGCCAATGGCCGGCGACGAATTTTTCGCGCTAAAAGATGAAAAATATGCCAAGCAGGTCAGCGAACATCGACAGCAGAAACAAAGGTCAAAGGAACTGGCGCAATCGAGCCGCTTGAGTCTTGACAAACTTTACGAGCGCATGCAAGAGGGTGAAGTCAAGGATTTGAACCTCATCATCAAGGCGGATGTCCATGGTTCAATCGAAGCCTTAAACGATTCACTGACCAAACTTTCCAATGATGAGGTCAATGTAAACGTTGTTCACTCCGCCAGCGGTACGATTGCCGAATCGGATATCTCCCTGGCGACCGTTTCAAATGCCATTATTATCGGTTTCAACGTTCGGCCCACTCCCAAAGTCCAGGCACTGGCAAACGAGGAAAATGTGGACATGCGCTTTTACAGTGTCATCTATGATGTCATCAAAGATGTCAAAAATGCAATGACCGGAATGATGGCATCCACATTTGAGGAACAAATTTTGGGTACGGCAGAGGTTCGCGAAGTCTTTCAGATTCCCAAGATTGGCAATATTGCCGGCTGCTATGTAACGGATGGCAAAATTGGGCGCGGCCAGAACATGCGCCTCCTTAGAGACGGCGTCGTGGTTTTTGAAGGTAAAAATTCTTCGTTGCGCCGATTTAAAGATGATGTCAAAGAAGTCCAGGCCGGTTATGAATGCGGCATCGGCATAGAGCGTTTCAATGATATCAAAGTCGGCGATACGATTGACTGTTATTACTTGAAGGAGATCCGACCCGAACTCGAATAAAACAATAGCTTGAAATAGAAGACCACCCCTTTGGGGTTTAAGGTTAAAGGATAGTACGCCTAAAGCGAAGCGCTCCTTAAGCAAAGCGCTCCTTCCGCGGAGCGAAGCGATTATGGTAATCGGAACTGGAATTATCACCTTTAGATTGCACGACTGCCGCTCATTGAAAGGAAAAAGAAAAGTGGTTCGATCGATCGTCAGCCGGCTGCGCAACAATTTTAACGCATCGGTGGCGGAAGTCGGGTCAAACGATATGCACCAGCGCGCCGAAATTGGTTTTTCGATGGTCGGCAACGATAAGGCCGTCATTAACTCAAAACTCGACAAGATAATTAATCTGGCCGAAGACCTCGGCCTGGCGGAAATTATTGACACTGAGATAGAAATCATTCATTTATGATTCCCTTTGCACGATCAAACCGGGTCAGCGGATTAATTCAAAAAGTCCTGTCCGAGATATTGCAAAAAGATATCGGGGACCCGCGATTGAAAATGGCTACCATTACCGGAGTGGAAGTTTCGCACGATTTAAAGCTGGCACGCATCTATTTTACGACTCCCGACGGCGAGCAGAAAAAAGATGCGGCCATTAAGGGTTTCAACAGTGCTCGCGGATTCATTAAACGAACCCTGGCGCAAGAGCTGGGTCTCAAGTACATGCCGGACATAAAATTTTTTTACGATGAATCCTTAGAGTACGGCTCGCGTATTGACCGTTTGATCAAGTTAACCAAAGATAAAAATGGAACAGATTCTTCGACATATTAAAAACAGTGGGCGTATTTTGATTGCATCACATGCAGAACCCGACGGAGATTGCCTCGGCTCCCTGGTTGCTTTGGGGTTGGCATTGAGCAAATTGGACAAAACAACAACCCTGTTTAATCCAAGCCCCATTCCGGCGGTATACCGATTTCTCCCCGGGGTTGAACGCATCGTAACGCAGATCAATGAGACTGAATCATACGATTTGGCCATTATACTGGATTGCGGCGATATCGTCAGAATCGGCGAGGACAGCTCGGTTGTTGATCAGATACCGATCGTCGTTAACATCGATCATCACGCTTCCAACACCGGCTTCGGGCACCTCCAGCTCATCGACACCGATGCCTGCGCCACAGCTGAAATCATTTATCGATTGATCAAAGCGCTGGAGATCCCCTTTGACAAGGCGATTGCGACCTCCATTTACCTGGGGATTTTAACCGATACCGGCTCTTTTCGGTTTTCAAATACAAACCCGGCAGCCTTTGCCATCAGCAAAACCATGACCGACATGGGTGTCGAGCCCCACGCGGTGGCGCAACACGTGTTTGGAACCTATTCCTTGGGTCGCATCAAACTGTTAAATATGGCATTGAACTCGATTGAACTTTCAGAAAATGGCAAATTGTCATTGATGACAGTAAGCCGAAGTATGCTGAATGCTACCGGAACGAGCACCGAAGATATAGACGGTTTGATCAATTATGCCCGCCGGATCGAGGATGTTAAGGTCGCCGCTCTTATCCATGAGATAAAAAACGGGGCCGGCAAATTCACCAATATGAACCGATACCATGTCAGTCTGCGTTCCGACAATTCGGTGGATGTTGCCAAAATTGCCAGCAAATTTGGCGGCGGCGGACACACCAGTGCCGCCGGATTTCAGATTGAATCAACATTGGTGGCGTTGAAAGAAAAAATCATCGAGCTGGCGGATGACCTTTAAAACGGCCGGTTTAAACATAAAATTATCGCGGCCGAAAATCGCTAAAGAAATGAACCATCCATGCAGGCACAGCACCAAAGCGGGATAATCGTCGTCGATAAACCCCCGAATATCTCTTCAGCAAAGGTCGTTGCCGAGGTGAAACGCCTGTTAAACGCTAAAAAAGTCGGCCATACCGGCACCCTGGATCCTTTTGCAGAAGGTGTTTTGGTTTGCTGCATAAATGATGCAACCCGACTGGCGCGGTTTCTGCTGGCCGGCAACAAGACGTACGACGCGACCTTGAAGCTGGGAATCGAAACCGATACCCAGGATTCGACCGGAACCGTCACGGCCAGCAAAGCGGTGATTGGATTTACGGAACAAAGGCTAAGATCTACCGTCCAAAAATTTATCGGGCCGATTGAACAACAGCCGCCGATCTTTTCGGCGCTAAAACACAAGGGAACACCGCTATATAAATTGGCACGGCAGGGTCGACCGGTTCAAAAGCCGGCACGGCAGGTTCATATTTCAAAAATAAAAATTCTTGAAATAAAATTGCCGCTGGTACATTTAAACGTATCATGCTCTGCTGGAACCTATATCCGCACCCTGTGTACCGATATTGGAAAGCAGCTGGGATGTGGCGGTCATCTGCTGGCGCTCAAACGCACAGAAAGCAGCGGTTTTAAAATTCAACAGGCAATTTCACTGTCGCAATTGGAAAAGCGTGCATTGACCGACAAGTACAATGGCTGTTTAATCAGCATGACAGATGCTCTGGGGGACATGCCGGTTTGCAGGGCCAATCAAAATTTAAAGAAAAAAATCAGACATGGTCAGCCCATTCGCAAAACGGATATAGATTTCGGTCGCTTGTCAGAAAATTTTATGGAACAAGACACCCACCTGAAAATTGTGGGTGCCGACAATGTTTTGCTGGCGGTGTTAAAGTATAAAAAAAACCAGGACAAGTTTGATTACGCCTGTGTTTTTCAAAATCAACGCTAATTATCCGAACAGGAGGCTGTAACAGTGGTTTTCGACACAGAAGAAAAAAAGAAACTGATTGACAAATTCAAACTTCACAAAACAGACACCGGATCGCCGGAAGTTCAGGTCGGCTTGTTGACCTATCGTATTTCCTCCCTCACCGAGCATCTGAAAATTCACACAAAGGATCATCATTCCCGCAGAGGTTTGCTGATGCTCGTCGGCAGGCGCCGCAGGCTGTTGAACTATGTAAAACACAAAGATGTCAATCGCTACCGGGCCATAATTGATACGCTGGGGTTGAAACGTTAATCAACCGAATCGGCACACCCCTGCCACTTCAAATTCCAGCGGTTTCAGCGCAGAAATTTTGAACTGTTGCGGACCGACACGGCAACGTCAGATAAAAGAAACGCTGCTCGAAACCCGATCTTTTTCGGATATGTTGAAATGATTGCCCAATACAATTAACCGTCTTGCCTTTAACAATCGTCAATTTGAAACGCCGGCTTTTTGATGGCTGAAAATAAATTTGGCGTGGCTGACAATTAGGAGAAAAAATGGAAATTTTAGTAAAAGAAGAAATTGGGGGCAGAACCCTTAATATCCAGGCCGACAAGGTCGCCAAACAGGCGTCCGGGTCCGTCGTGGTTCAATATGGAGATACGATTGTGCTCGTCACGGTTGTCGCTGCCCATGAAGAAAGGGACTCGGATTTTTTGCCTTTGACCGTTGAATATCAGGAAAAAATTTATGCGGCCGGCCGGATCCCCGGTAACTATTTTCGTCGGGAAATCGGTCGGCCCAGTGAGAAAGAGACCCTGACCGCCCGTCTGATCGACCGGCCCATCCGGCCCCTGTTTCCGAAAGAATGGCGTTATGAAATCCAGGTCATTGCGACCGTTTTATCCATGGACCAGGAAAATGACCCCGACACCCTGGCAATGATCGGTGCTTCGACGGCGCTGGAGCTTTCAGACATCCCGTTTGCCGGACCGATCGCCTGTGTGCGGGTGGGCCGAATTGACGGCCAGTTGAAAATTAATCCCCCCTCTTCGGAATTAGAAAATAGCGATATCAATATCATCGTTGCCGGCTCCAAGACCGGCGTGGTGATGGTCGAAGGCGGCGGGGGTGTGATCAGCGAAGCCGATATGCTCGAAGCTATATTTTTCGGTCACCGCGAAATGCAGCCGCTGATTGATCTGCAACTAAGATTAAAGGAATCAAATGGCCGGCCGAAACGCGCCTTTAGCCCGCCGCAAAAAGATCCACAGCTGGTCAATACCCTGAATGAAACAGCAGCCGGGCAATTGCGCGAAGCGATTTTGATCCCTGAGAAAAGAAATCGCCAAACGGCCGTACGCGAACTCAAGGCCGAAATATTTGAGAACCTGGGTGAGGACTTTAGCGACCGCAAAGCAGAAGTTTACGCTATTCTCAAAGACCTCCAGAAAAATATCAGCCGGGACCTGATCCTGAAAGAAAACCGTCGCATCGATAATCGTAAATTCGATGAAATCAGGCCGATCAACTGTGAGGTCGGTCTGCTGCCCAGACCCCACGGCAGTGCACTTTTCACCCGAGGCGAGACGCAGGTTCTGGGCGTATTGACGCTGGGCTCCGGGCAAGACGAGCAGCGCGTTGAAACGTTGTATGGTGAAGAATTCAGGCCTTTTATGCTGCACTATAATTTCCCGCCGTATTCAGTCGGCGAAACCCGCCGCATTTCCGGCCCGTCGCGCCGGGATATCGGGCATGGCGGACTATCCACCCGGGCAATTGCAAACATATTGCCGGACAAAGAAACATTCGATTATACCATTCGACTGGTTTCTGAGGTTCTGGAATCCAATGGTTCTTCATCTATGGGTACCGTCTGTTCCTGCTGTATGGCATTAATGGACGGCGGTGTCCCCATCAAGGCCCCGGTGGCCGGTATTGCGATGGGCCTGGTAAAAGAAGAAGATCAGGTCGTCATTCTCTCCGATATACTGGGGGATGAAGATCATTCCGGCGATATGGATTTTAAGGTGACCGGCACGGAGGCCGGAATCACTGCGCTTCAAATGGATATCAAAATCCACGAACTGTCCAGGGAAATTATGCAAAACGCTCTGGAGCAGGCCCGCGTGGGACGGATTTTTATCCTCAACAAAATGCTGGAAACCATCAGAGAGCCGCGTAAAGAAATCTCGCCGTATGCACCGACCATCACCACGATTAAGATTAATCCGGATAAAATCCGAGAGATTATCGGACCCGGCGGCAAAATTATTCGCGGGATTCAAAGCGAAACCAATACCAGTGTTGAAATCGATGATTCCGGACTGGTGAAGATTGCCGCCTTCTCAAAAGAAGAAGGCCAAGCTGCAATTAAAATGGTAGAAGATCTTACCCAGGAACCTGAGGTTGGCGCTCTCTATGAGGGGACCGTCGTTAAGGTTACCGATTTCGGTGCCTTCGTTCAGATCTTACCGGGTACGGACGGCCTGGTGCATATCTCCCAGCTGGCCAATCGACGCATCACCAAAGTAACCGATGTTGTTAAAGAGGGTGATCCGCTCAAGGTCAAGGTATTGGAAATCAGCCGGGATGGCAAAATCCGGCTCAGTCATAAAGCTGTCCTGGAAGAAAAGCATGGCCGCGACCGTAAATAAGACCGAGTTAAAAAACGGTATCCGAATTTTGAGTCAAAAAATGCCGCACACCCGTTCGGTGTCCATGGGTGTCTGGGTCAATGTTGGGGCGCGCGATGAAAAACCGGCTGAAAGCGGGCTTTCTCATTTTATCGAGCATATGATTTTTAAGGGCACCCGGCGGCGTTCCGCCTATCAGATTGCCAAAGAATTCGATGCCATCGGTGGTCACACCAATGCGTTTACGACCATGGAAAATACCTGCTATCACGGCAAGGTGATGGACACCCATACGGATACCATGGTCGATATCCTCTCTGATATCTTCTTAAATTCCGTATTCGATCCCCAGGAAATCGAAAAGGAACGCCCGGTCATACTGCAGGAAATCAAAATGGTCAAAGAAAGCCCGGATGAATATGTCCATCTGCTTTCAGGAAAAAACTTCTGGGGGGACAACCCCCTGGGGCGCTCTATTCTGGGCAGTCAGGAAAATATAATTCAGTTTGACGCCAATCGGATCAAAAATTATTTCCATCGTCTGTATCAGCCGGATCGAATCGTGGTCTCGGTCGCCGGTAATGTGGACCATAAGCATTTAACCGACCGGCTGGGGCCGGCTTTTGAATCCATCAAACCCGGCAACGGAATAACCGAGCGCATCACCCCGCAAAGCCGGGGGCTTGTGGATCTGAACTATCAGGATCTGGAACAGGTCCACATTTGTTTGGGTACCCTTGGGCTTTCGATTAAAGATCCGCGTCGCTACGCATGTTCCCTGCTGAACACAATCCTGGGCGGCAACATGAGCTCACGACTTTTTCAGGAAGTCAGAGAAAAAAGAGGGTTGGCCTATACTGTATATTCATTTACGATGTCCCATGTAGACACCGGCATGTGTGGCATCTATCTGGCGGTGGATCCTACCAAAGCCCTGGAAACCACGGCCCTTGTGCTCAAGGAATTGGATAAAATCAGCGCAAAATCCGTATCGGCTGCCGAACTTAAAGGTGCTGTCGAATACACCAAAGGCAGTCTGCTGCTGGCATCGGAAAGCAATGAAAATCAGATGGTCCGCGGTGCCCAGAATGAAATTCATTTTAACCGCGACATCAAGTTACAAGAAGTCATCGAAAAGGTTGAATCGGTGACCGCTGCGGATATCTTAGAACTTTCCAAAAGTTTATTTGTCAACAATAAAACGGGATTGACGCTGCTGGGGCCGGTTAAAAACAAAGGGCCCTTTGAAGATATCCTTTACCGGAATTGATTGCGATTCTGCAAAATCCGTATCCAAATGAACAATAGGCCCGTCATTAAAATTCTGCGCTTGCGTCCGGACGCGGATTCAGACATCCCCCTTCCCCGTTATATGACCGCTCAATCGGCGGGCATGGATTTATGTGCTGCCATAACCCAGGACCTTGTTCTGAAAAAAGGTGATCGCGCTCTCATTCCAACCGGTTTTGCAATCGCCCTGCCAGCAGGCTTTGAGGCCCAGATCAGGCCCCGCAGCGGATTGGCCGTAAAACATGGCATCGGGCTGATTAATTCCCCGGGAACCATCGATGCCGATTATCGTGGCGAAATAAAAATCGCGGTCATCAATTTAGGCCCCGAACCTTACACCTTTCAGCGTGGAGATCGAATTGCGCAGATGGTTATTAAAAAAGCGTATGTTGCGCAGCTCGATATTGTCACAGAACTTGACGAAACCGAACGCCATACCGGGGGATTCGGGCATACGGGTAAATAAAGTTAATCGGTTGAGCCCGTTGGCCCGTTAGCCGGTTAGCCGGTAAACAAGATCAGATATTATTCCTAATTTTAACGGGTTCAACGGGCTTAACTGGCTCAACCGGCCAACCTAAAATAATGAAACTCAAATTACAAAGACTGCGGCAATGCGCCGATTACAACCTGGCTGTTTGCGTTTTGGCCAGCGGCAGCAGGGGCAATGCCATTTTCATTTCAGACGGCGTTACCGGCATCTTGCTGGATGCCGGACTTTCGGCCACTGAAACAAAACGCCGGTTAAAGTCGCGTGGGCTGAGCCCTAACGACCTTGATGCCATTCTGCTCAGCCATGAGCACAGCGACCACATCCAGTCTGTTGGTGTGCTTTCCCGCCAGCTAAAGCTGCCGATTTACCTCAGTCGCAAAATCAAAAAAAGGGCCCGGCTCGGCAACTCGGTACATGAAACCCGGACGTTCCAATGCGGTGTACCGTTTCACATCAATAATTTGACCGTGCATCCATTTGCCGTCTCCCACGACGCCGCAGATCCGGTGGGGTTTACCATCGGACAGAACAGCAGCCGCATCGGCGTGGCAACCGATCTGGGCATCATCACGCCCCAATTAAAAGATCATCTCCAAGACTGCCATTTACTCATTCTGGAAGCCAATCATGACCCGGAAATGCTGCTGAACGGACCCTATCCATGGCCCCTGAAGCAGCGTATCCAAAGCCGCCGCGGACATCTGTCCAATGAACAGTCAAAAAGTCTGCTAAAAGAATTGCAGCACCGGGGCCTTGAGCACGTCATCCTGGCACATCTGAGCGAAACCAACAACAGCCCTCAAAAAGTTCTGGCTGAAATTTCCGGTGCCTTTAGCCGCTGCAAACCGCGATTGACTGTTGCCAGTCAGCACCGCAGCAGCGAAATCATTTACCTCAAGTAAGGTCCTTCCCACCTTTGTTGACATCTGTCTGAGAGTGACTACTTAGGTTTAAAGACCGGTGAACTTTATATTTGTATTAATTTCAGTCGGTTTTCCGATCTGTCGCCGGTTTCGCCATTTTATACCGTTTTCCATAATAATGTTCCAGAATCCAGAAATGCGGCATAAGGGGTTGTAGAAAAAAAGCGCTTGAATACCGCAACGTTTTTTTGACAACCCCTATATAGCGAAGCTAAAAATATCACAGCTATGTATGTATCCCTACGGGAGGTAAGCAACGTGGCCAATAATTATGCAGCCCGAAAGATGTTTGATGAAGGCGTTGCGGCCTTTGAAGAATTCGAGATTGTCAATCATTTGATGGCTATGCGCTTGACGCACTTTGACAAGAAGGTGCCAAGTGATCTGGCAATTTAGGAAGCAGATGACAGAAGTCAGAGGTCAGATGACAGAGAAATCAGCGCGGTTCGATGCCTTCGGCGCTGATGCCGTGTAAATAATACTTGGAATCATTTAAGAAGTGCAAAAAAATCACCACAAAAGCAATAGAGGCTTGAATCATCAGCTGCTTATTTTGATATAAAATATCAAGTTGCCGGCGCAGCACTTTTTTGGAATTCGAAGCGAAATAGGTTGAAAAAAGACCGTCCAGCAACTGCTCACGGTCGGGCTTGGTGACCAGATCAATTCGATCGCTAAAACAATAGTCCATTGCTTCCAGAATCAGTTTGCGCTGCTCGGTTAGATCCTTAAAATGGTGGCCGAGTAAATGCATCAGGGTTCTTTGCGCTTCTTTCAAACTGGCATCACAGACGGCTTCGAAAAGGACTCGCAGGGTATGATCATTGCTGATGGAGCGATGCTGCCGAATCAAGGACAGCAGGACGGTATTTTTAAACAACTGATGCAGCCGGAGGGCGCCGTTCATGGTTGAAGCCGGCGCATGCTCATTTGCGGGAGCATACCCACGATAATTATTAACAAACATTAGCTGAAACACGTTTTTAAAAAAATCAATACCCGTCAGTGGATCTTCCAGATAAATTCGCATATCCAGAGTGTTATCCAGGCGATCGGCTAACTTAACATGCACCAGTTGCGGCGATTGACTGGCGCTTTCAAGTAGCCGACCGACATATTGATAGTAGGATTCCCTTCCCGTGCGCGTCAACGCAATGATATGACTCAGCAGCTTGAATTCATCTTCATCAGGCATGCGCTCCAAGAGGCTGTAAAGCCGTCCTTCCATATCCATCCACTGGCTCGCATCGAAATCATTGGAATTGATATCTTCCATAATATCATGAAATAAAACACTCAGCAGACCGACGATATCCAACCGCTTTTGATTGCGCGCAAAAAGGGCCGCCGCCCGCAAGGGGTGCAGCACGGCCATGGGCCCCAGATGCCGTCTTTTCTGCTGGTAGGCACTGAAAAGATAACCCAGGGCGTCCATTACAAAGCCTTTTTTCTCCCGGTCTTTTGAAACATTCCGATCCAGGGTTTTGCCGCCGATGATATACATCATGACGTTATATCGATTTAATGAGGCGGCACTCAGGTTATAGTTGAGCACCGACGATAGTTTTAAAAATTCAGTCAGATCATACTGGGGCATGGGGTCTTCCCTTAGCGGCCATGATATCGTTTTTCATATATTGGCGCTAAATGGTTCGATGGGCAAGACTTTTATTGAAATTCGGTGGCTAATTTTTCGACTGATGTGGTGATCTCAGCAATAACGGGGTTTAATTGGGCTTTCTCAAATCCTAAATAACTCAATATTTGCGGGTCAAATTCAGATGAAGATGCCGTATCACCGGACTTAAATCCCGCTTCTTTAGCGGCAATATCCGCCAGGTGAACAATAAATGCCAGCTGGTTATCACCGGATTTCAGCGGATAATGGTGATAGCGTAGGGCCAGCGACTGGGTTTCGGGATAACGCCAAAACCGGGAAGCACGCGACATGACCTCGGCATGATCAAATCCTAAAATTTTCTTTTCCGCCTCAAAAAATTTGCACGGCGCTTTTTTTAAATAAGCCTTAAAGGTATTTTTACGCTCTTCAATATAGGGATCGAGTATAATTTTGCCGGCATCATGCAGCAATCCAGCAATAAATGCATCTTCAACCCAATCGCTGTTGATTTTCCCGGCAATAATTTTGGATCCCAGCGCAACGGCCAGCGAATGTCTCCACAGATCGCCGGGGTTTAGTTGGTAACCCTTTAATTTTTTGCTCAAAAGCCGCGAGGAAGCCGCTATCGTAATCAATTCACCCAGGGTTTTTTGTCCTAGCAAGATGGAAGCATGCTGGATCGAGGACACCATGCCGCTTAAACCATAATAGGCGGAATTGGCCAAGGCGAGAACACGTGCGACGATGGCCTGATCATGTTCGATGACCCCGGATAATTTCTTGAGGCTCGCGCCGGGGTCATCCATAATTTCGCGTGCCTTTAAAATAATATTGGGCATCGGTGGCAATTCCACCAGACTGCGCAATATTTTGCTTTTCAATGATAAAACATCGGCCTTTTCCTGGGTATCGGCAACCGGCGAAGTCAATCGCGTCGCATGATCGTTCGCAGCGGTCTCAATGCGGGGATGCTGTATGGATTCTGCCGCAAGGTTAAGTTGAATGTGGACGTCGGCTTTGCACAGAGAACATGAGAGTTCCAGGGCGTGTTTCTGGGTCACGATCAAATCGCTGGAAATCGTAGTGATCTTGCGGCAATTTGGGCATTCAATTCTCATAAAAAAAATTATTTAGCAATTCAACGATGACATCAATATGCGACCGCGTTTACAGCAGCCGCAAAAATTAATTTAATGGCTCGACTGGGTTCGAAGAAGCGCAGATATCGCGCATAAACTCAAGATCACTTTTGCTTCTTTGAACCATAAGGGTTTCGACCTCTTTTTTGTGCAGCCCCATCAGGATTTTGTAAGCATTGTATTTGGTCTTGCAAAAGAAAATATCAAACGGCTCTTTTTCCCCCTCATCCCGGTAAATGCGTATCCCGGGAATATCATCTGTTTGAATGTATTCACTTTCAGCATTGATCAGCAAGGGCTCGATATCGCGTTTATTTAGCCAGGGTATACAGGCGCCTTCCATTCCCAGATCCGCATCCATGATGGATCGAATTTTCTCGGTCACACCACCAACAGCAAGAATAATGTCGCCGGTCAGAGAACCGGTAATGCCGTAACGCTGATTGACCGGCTGCTTTATAAAATCAGATATGAGCGCAATATCCATGGCGACGGAGGCGCTGTCGCCCTCCACCCCGCCGTGGGCCTGAATATACTCCACGTACATTTCATATCCGACATATGGGGCCCCGATTTTATTCAACACCTTTTTAATGGACGCCCGCACATTTTGGGCAGCCGCCTTGGCGATATCACCGATTTTCCCCGGTGCAACAACTCTGTCGGCTGTGCCCGGATTAATCTGGCAATGAATCGGCAGGGGTTGGCCCAACATCTGGCTGCTGGAATTTGAATGGATGACGGCCAGACCGACAACATAGCCGATGGAATCGGTCATCGAGCTGATATACTTTTTTAAATATTTTTTCTGCTGGCTGAATTCCTGGGAAAGACCGCCTTCCAAACTTAGATGCTCTTTGAGTGCCCGCTTGACATGTCGTGCTTGAACCAGGGATGAATTTTCAAAAATAGCCTCAAACTCGGCGGATTTGATGACGCCGTTTATCGGCCGCAATATACCACTCAATTTCCCGTCCGAAGCCCGGCATCTGAGCTCTTTTATGATTTCAAGAACAGCGCTTTTATCGAATTCTCGTTCCTGCAACTTAAAATCCGCCGGAAGTGATTTACCGTATATGGTCTCACAGCGCTGCTTGACGCTTTGGTAGCCTTCGGCTACGATGACATCCCCCCAGGAATCGTTAAACTCCGTTCCCAGGTTGACAATTTCCTGTTTAACATATTGCGCGACCTGCTGGATATTCTCGGTTGTCTCCGGCACAGCACTTTCCATGCGGATAATTTCGCCTTTATCTTCGATACGGCTCAGAAAGGCGCCCTCGCCCTCTTTCTGGAGGTGCTGCAAGGTGTCATGGTTGCAGCAGGCAACGATGATATTATCGGCTTTAAGATGATTCTCGGAACGGTCTGCAGCACCGCTGCCGGTATTTCGTCCGCCTTCGAGGATATACAGCTTGTTTTGCATAACTTCCAGCAATTCCGCCATGTATCCAACCTTGATCAGGGTTTTTAATTCATCAATATAAATGATGGGTGATTTGGCATGCGCCCCCAGGTAGGCCCGTTTGTGGCAGGGCGTTTCAAGATTGCCGGATTGGTATGGATCATGGCGAAATCCACCCTTCATGTTTCTGGCATCCGGTTCCGAGATTCGCGCCATCATGTCTTTATCTTTGCGGGGATCGTATAAAATATCGGGCACCATATCATACAGATGCTTGACCGCATTACAACGATCTGCAATTGACTCTCTTTGAATTTTTTCCTGTGCACGGTGATTGTTTTCCTGCATATACATGAATATGGCACCCATGCCGGTCAACCCGGCGGCGATAAAGGCGGGCGAATAAAAAATTCCGGCGGTCGCAGCAATAACCGTCGCCCACAGAAGCGCCCTTTTGGCTCTGCGGGCTGATTGGATTTGATCTGAGAGATTGAACTCCTCGACCGCATCTTTGGCCGAGTCAATCGCGCGATTGAAATTATCGAGCAGCGGTTCGATGATGTATGGCGCTTCATAAGCAACGCGCACGTGGTTTTTATCTTTTCCGGGATAGGCAATGATGGCTTCCTGAGGTCGCAAATAATCACCCAGGGATTTTTCCAACACTTCTTTAAACATGTTGGCCAACATGGACTTGCCGGTTCCCGGTCTTCCGACCATCAGAATGTGACCCCTGTTCTGCGCAATTTTCCGAATCGCCCGTTTGGCCTTATCCTGAAAAATAACCCGGTCAATCGGATCTTCAGGGACCCCAATCTGAGCGGTATCCGCAAAAAAATCAAGCCGTTCCTCAAGCGTACGGGGATAATCCAGCAGCTCTTTTATCCATTCGTAATCATTGTCTTTATAGTCACTCATCATGATTGAAACCCTCTATGGAGTCCAGCAGATAAAACTTTCCGGCTTCAGAGGCCCTGATGTGGTTTTGGATTTCGTTATGGACCTGCGGCAATTTTTTCCGGAGCGATTCAAGGGCTCTTAAATCGTGTAGCACTGAAATCAGCGTGGTCATATTTTCTTCAATATCATTACATTGCGGTATAAAATTAAAAGAAATTCCAATCTGCATATAATTCAGCGCGGGCCGAATCAAATTCCGCTGGTTTATATCAATTTTATTAACGCTCAAAATATCCCGGTAAATTTTGGGAAACGGTGATTTGGCATAATTCACTTCAAGCTTTTGGTTAAAAAACAGTTTTACGGGTTTCGCCTGGCTTCGGATGCAATTATCAAAAGCCCTTATCAATTTTATATCGTCGGTCAGCGCCTGCTGCAGCAAAAACATATATTTTAGCAGGTCGTCGTTATCCAGGCGAAATTCCACCGCGTTATTTGAGTTCAACACACAGCATTGGGGCTTGCCGTTGCGCTCAAAGACCATCAGCCGGTGGTTATGGTCGGGCTTATAGGCGCTAAAATCAAACCCGCGCATCTCAAACAGACCATCGCCGATATAAGCTTTTCGAAGCAGAACACCCACGTTTTTGGAGATATAATTCTGCATGTATTTTAATTTTTCTTCAATGTTGCCCTGAAGCTTTAAATAGGTCAGGCTCCCGCCCAGGTCCCTGCAGATTCCGATAACATGCGCGATTTGATGGGCATCGAGCTGAGACAGACGCCGGGTTACAGAATCATAGGCGCGTAAAGACTCATAAATGTCAGATAAATGGTTTTCTAAAGTTTTGTCTTTGAGCGGGGGTATCCATATCTTGCTGTGGGATACGAGCACCTCTGGTGGGATCATATGGCTGTTCCATATGCCACGCAGTCGCCCGGGTAAAAGACGCTTTAATTTTTCGACAATTTTGGTTAAAGTCCGCTGCGGGTAATGGATTTCACAACCGATGAGCCGTTTCTCAACTTCAATGGGGTTTGGATTCAGCAGGTAGAAGGCAATATCAGATATCTGATATTCCCGAACGTTATCATTGATTTTCCCACCGTCAATTTCGCTCAGATCAAATTGGGATTCCCGGCCCTCGGAGATGATCCAGATATCGGTATTTGAACCGGAAACGCTTTGCTGTTCGTTCGGTGCTAGCACCTGACGCTCCCTCTTAAAGTGGTTGTCAAAAAAACGTTCCGGTATTCAAACATTTTTTCTACAACCCTTATGCCGCACTCCCGTATTTCGGAACATTATAATGGAAAGCGGTACAAAAGAATATTAGATAGGCTCTGATACAGATCGATCATCCGATCCGATCATTGATGGTCACCCGCCATCACAAACTGGCCCGCCCTAGTGCTCATCGGCGTTAGACACCAACCTGTTAGAATTAATATCGGTAAAATTTTTAAAGACTTGAAAGTTAATACCTAAATTTTGCACGCGCGGGAATCGCTTTGTCATCAAATTCGAGATCCAGCAGCTATCCCCGCCGGGGACGCGCCTTTATAGTGATTGTCAAAAAAACGTTCCGATATTCAAACGTTTTTTTCTACAACCCCTTATGCCGCACTTCCGTATTCCGGAACATTATTATGGAAAAGGGTATAAATTGCGGGTATGGCTGACTCCCAAATGTCAAAACAGTGACTCCGGAAAAATTTTCTTAGCAAACGCCAGCGCGCCCCGAAATAAGCGATTTTCTAACATTCCGATATTAATCAGATATCTTCTGGTTGAGCTTTTAACAGTTTTTGGTACAGATCTTGCTTCATTATCCATAGTCAATATCTGAATAAAATATTTAGGAGGTTTCGACATGCTTAAAAGATGGGTACTCGCTGCTGTTTTCGGTCTGTTTTTGATTAGTTGCGCCGCCATGCCGGCCGGGCCAACCCAGCCCCACGAAGTAGTGGTCACGGTCCAGGCTGCAGATCCGACTCAGGTAAAAGTCAGCCAGAAAGACAATAATGAGCGGATCAACAAATCTATGGAAGTTCCCAATCAAGAAGGGCACCTTTCACAGCTGTCTTTTATTTCCAAGGACCAAGCCTTTGTTAAGATCTTTTCCGGCCTGTCCGTATCGGATGTCACCCGCCTGTGGAACGATCTTTGCGTTTTGGAAAACAACACCAATATCCGGGATGTCAATTTATTTATTAATTCACCCGGTGGGGACGCTTTTTCAGGGCTGGCGCTGGCCGATCAGATCGAACGCGCCCGGCGAAAGGGATTCCGCATTACCGCCCATGCTTCAGGCATCATCGCCAGCGCGGCGGTACCGGTTTTTGCGGTTTGTAACCAGCGGTTTGCAGCCCCCGGCACCATTTTTATGGTGCACGAAGCGGCTTTGTGGAAATGGCCGGGACGCGAAACCGCATCTGATATCCGCTCTCAAAACGAATTGATGAGCCTTTTGCGCGAGCGCTATATCGGCAAATTGACCGCCAATACCAAATTGGATAAAGGCAAGTGGGAAGAGCTGGAAAAGAAAACAACCTGGTTTAGCGTTGAAAAGGCACTGGATTGGGGTTTGGTTGATAAGATCGAATAGCCAAGGGATGACAGCCTGAAGAAGCCGATCGATGGACTGGAGATGATAAATGCTCGCCCCCATTCAAATGACACGCTTAACGTGCGCTGCACTGCTCGAGCGCCATGGCAGGCTGGTAACATCCGCTGATTGGCAGCGTCTTATTCTTGGAAGCGATAAAGCCGGCAGAAATAAAGGTTTGAAACTGCCGGGCAGCAACAATTTGAACGATTATCGTCGAAACCGTCACACTCCCGAAAAGAGACGCCCGGTAATTTTGAAAACGGGCCTCTCTTTTTTTTGGCCGATTTTCGGCGGCTAGTGATGCTGCGGATACTGCTGTAAAAATTGATCCACCAGATAATCGCGGATCCGCTTGCGGGCCTCTTCTGTTAGATCCTCAAATTCAAGGCCCACCTGCAAGGTCCGGTGGGCCCGATCCATTTCGCGGGCCCAATCCACCCGCCCGCTGACCCAAAGCGACATCTCAGATACCGCATTATTCGGTTGGGGTATCAGCGTATTGATATCAATACCAATCTTGTGATCAGCAGTGGATAGTGCCTCAAGCAGCGCTTCTTTCCCAAACTGAATTTCCAGACAGAGTCCGCACTGGCTAATATTTTTGGTAGTTGCCGTATAGGTTTCGCTCATCGGATTTTTCAAAATTTTAAATCGCACCGGTAGCGATTTTTCCAGCCGAACATAGCCTCTGCGCTCACTACCGTTAAATTGTTCTGGTGTCATTTCATTTCTCCCTGTCGCAAAAATATCCGTACCGGAAGTCCTGGAACCTGTCGGCATAAAAAGCGCTGAGGCGGATCCTTCATCGGCGTTAACGCACCGCGCATTAGCGTTATTTTGATTCCCTAATAATCGGGTTCGACAATAAAATTGTATTGGCTAAAGCCAACGTTCCCCAATTGCATTTTCCATGACGGAAGGCCGGCAATGCAAAGGTGCATTGTGGTGGCAGGATGTCCTCTTAATTAGTTTCCATCCGGAAACCAATTAGTGCTATCCTTTGAAACAATATCATTGCGGATGGGCACTAATTAACTATAGCCAAATTTATGCTAAAAAGCAAACGTGGTTAACTTGTAAATCCCAGTCGTTTACGTCCGATAGTGATCTCACCACGAAGATCACCAAGATCACAAAGGCAGGATGAATAAATTGACACCCCCTCTTCGGGTCCTTCGTGCCCTTCGTGGTTGAAAGAGACTAACTTGGGCTTTCGGCATAACCGTAAAAGCAATTTTGGAAGGTCTCATTGTGCGTAGAAAAAACGAACCGCCCGTCGACAGCATCGGTCGCCGGGCATAAAGATCTATTTTTTGAAGCGCATTTTCATCAAAATAATCAGGTGAGTGGCGATTTCTGAGCGCAATGTCTTCTTGACAACGATGATATCAAAATCGGAATGAAAAAATTTAAAAAGATTCTGACCGCCTTTTCTGATCTCCGAAGCGAGAATGATTTCCCCGCCGGGCTTCAGATGGGATCGGAATAGTTGCATCAGCGCATCAAGATAGGTTTTCTTATACGCGACTTCAGATGCGACAATCCGATCAAATTGGGTCTTCAGCTGAGGGCGCATCCAGTCCAGGTGTATGATCGGAAGATCCGGGCAATTATTACAGTGAGCGTTTGCCCGGGCAAAATTCAAAGCATCCGGATTATATTCCGATAGGGTAATCTGGTGCCCGAAGGTCGTGGCGACGATGCTCACCAAGCCGACACCGCCGCCGATTTCTAAAAGCTGCTTGTCGGCATCAACCGGCATATCAGCAAGATAGGCCGACAGCACCCATGAAGCGCGCCAGAGTTTCGCCCACATAGGAAAATCATGGAATACATCATGTGGGTTGAGAAAGCGGTACAAGTATTTGGGCAGCAGAAGGCTGAATTTCCTATCATTAACGACAATATCGGTGGTCTCGGTTTCGTAGGTCTTATAGAATTCTTCGATTGAAAACATCAGAAATGATCTCACGAAGGTTGTAATTTTAAGCTACCAGACGTCTTGGGGGATTGTGAACTTTTCACTAACACAAATAGATGGGCCTGTAAAATCGTCGACCTCTTTACAGGGATTATCCGACCTGCGCAGCCGGCTGGCAACGGTGGCTGAATGGAAAGGTGGTGTCATGACCCACCTTTCATTTGTAAGCGGTGCAAATAAACTTTTAATCTTGTAACCGGTCGTTACGAACCTTATATTTAACGCTGCTCCATCATTTGAACGCAGCTATAAAATCTATCCAGGAGTCCATGCCGTGCAAACCTATTATGTCGATGGTCAATTTGTGGGCGCATCCGAAGCCGTCATTCCGGTTGACGACCTTGCGATTATGAGGGGATTCGGCGTTTTTGATCTTATGCGCACCTTAAACGGCAAACCGCTGTTTCTGAGACAACACATCCAGCGACTGGAAGAATCCGCCCGCTGCATTGGGATAGAGCTGCCATGGTCTTACCAGAAGCTGATCGACATTGTGCTGGACACATTACATCGTAACGCCTTTAAAGAGTCCAACATCCGAATTGTGGTCACCGGCGGTTCAAGCCCGGATTTTATCACACCCCAGGGGAAGCCCCGTCTGCTGGTTCTGGTCACCAGGGCGCCCAGCTTGCCCGAAGCGTGGTATACCGACGGTGTAGAGATCATCACATTTTTCTCAGAGCGAAGCATACCCGGCGCCAAAAGCATCGATTATGTGGCAGCCACCATCGCCCTCAAACAGGCGCGTGATCAAGGCGCCATTGAGGCCGTCTATGTGGATCACACGGGGCACGTGCTTGAAGGTACCACGAGTAATATTTTTGCACTGATCAATGGCACGCTGATCACACCCGGCACGGGAATCTTAAGCGGTATCACCCGCAAGGCTGTTTTGGACCTGGCCGCAAAAATACTTCCCGTCGATATCCGCGACCTGAATCTGGGTGAGCTGACGTCAGCAAATGAAGTGTTTATTACCGGAACAAACAAGATGATCGTTCCGGTTGTTCAGGTGGATCGCAGCTCAATTGGCAGCGGCCGCCCGGGTCAAACCACACAAACACTGATGCAGGCCCTCAGCGAACAAATCGACGACTACTATGAAAAACAAAACGAGTAAGATAATGAATTTTTAAGATAAAGCAAATTCATCTTTGCTTGGTTGCAAACCTCTGGTATAACCTAAATCTTGCATGAAAATGAATGCGACGTTAAGCTAACATTTTTTAATAGCAAGTTAAGCAAATTAAAAAATGTAAAAAATTACCGATCAAGTCTGCTGGATGAAAATCATTTTAGCGCATTCATTTTCACCCGATGGGCGAGCCGCAGGCTTCCATCTGCTACGTTATTAAGGCCGAGGCATAGTTTACTATCGCCTCGACCTTAAGTGCCTTGCATATGAAAGCCTCCGACTCGTGCAAGACTCAGGTATTATCTAAATCTTGCATGAAAATGAATGCGACGTTAAGCTAACATTTTTTAATAGCAAGTTAAGCAAATTAAAAAATGTAAAAATACAAGGAGGCGTTGTATGTCGAGTCATGACATCTACGATTTGGTTATTATTGGCGGCGGCCCGGGTGGTTTGACAGCCGGCATTTATGCCATGCGGGCAGCACTAAAAACGGCTCTCATCGAAATGGGGGTGCCTGGTGGTCAAATGAACAACTCCGATTCGGTGGAAAATTGGCCCGGTGATGAGCACATCGGCGGTTCCGAGCTGGGCATGAAATTTCATCAGCATGCCCAATCTTACGGCTTGGAGATAATCTCACAGGAAGTTGCGGAACTCGAGCCCGGTCTCGAGGTCCACACCGTTAAGCTTGCCGGCGGCGATCAATTGAGCGCCCATGCAATTATTCTGGCAACCGGCGGCAGCCCGCGCAAACTTGATATCCCCGGTGAAGAAGAACATTACGGCAAAGGCGTTTCTTACTGTGCGGTGTGCGACGGTTTTTTCTTCAGAGACAAAACCGTTGTGGTGGTCGGTGGCGGCGACACTGCCGCAGAAGAATCCCTCTACCTGGCCAAATTGGCCAAACAGGTCTATCTGGTCCACCGCCGGGACGCGTTGAGAGCCGGTGCGCTTTTACAGCAACGTGTCAAAGCCGAATGTAAAATCGACATCCTGTGGAACTCGGTGGCGACTGAAATCAAGGCGAACGACAGCGGTGTTTACGCCGTGGATTTACAAAACACACAAACCGCTGAGAAAAAAGAGCTGGCGGCCGAAGGGGTGTTTATTTTTATCGGTTTTGAACCCAACAATAAACTGGTACCGGCCGGAACAAAGATGAATGCCGACGGTTTAGTGGTCACCGATGAAAAATGCGAAACCAATGCTCCCGGAATTTATGTCATCGGAGACCTCAGAGAAAAAGCCTATCGCCAAATTGTCATATCGGCATCCGATGGCGCCACGGCTGCGCTGGCAGCTGCCCACTATGTGGAAACGCGAAAGTCAGCAGAAGCTTGCGAATTGCCCGAAACGCTGCAAACAGAAGCCTCGTAGTGTAGATTGACATGTCCGGCATCATACGTTTTTTAGTGAAATTTGTGATTTTAGCGGTCATGCTGTTGGGCTTGCCGCTGCTTGGCATATGGATGGCCGGATACCCTGTTTCCGATTATCTGGAATTTCCCCCCCAGACCCGTTATGTGCGTCATGCACCCTTTTCCGGGTTGGCATTTGTCATCCAAGGCCTTCTCATCGCCGCTTGCACGGCACCGCTTATCATTCGCGCTTTTAAACCACTCCCCAAAATTGCATCGAAAATCCGGCGGTCTTCAGAACCATTTCCCCCGTGGGGATGGTTCGGCCTGATGCTTGGAATTGCGGCCTGGATTCTGGCATGGACACGTTTCGGCTGGTTCACTGCGCTTCAGCCGCACACTTTTACGCCCCTGTGGATTGCGTTTATTATTGTTATTAACGGTTTTTGTTATCGGCAGACCGGATATTGCATGTTGCTTTGTCGACCGGTTTTTTTTCTGCTGCTTTTCCCGATCAGTGCTGCATTCTGGTGGTTCTTCGAATTTTTGAACCGTTTTGTTCAAAACTGGTACTATATCGGACCCGAATTTAGCGCATGGGAATATTTTTGGTACGCCACCCTGCCTTTTGCCACGGTGTTGCCGGCGGTTTTGGGCCTGCGCGACTGGCTGATGTCAACCCGCCGACTTCAGCAAAGATTTGATCATTTCAAGCCGCTGCAGTTGCGGTCTCCTAAAATCCTTGCGGCCCTGATGCTGACACTATCCGCCGGCGGGCTGGCCGGTATCGGCGTCTGGCCAAACATCCTATTTCCGCTGCTCTGGGTCGCGCCATTGCTGATTATCCTATCCCTTCAAACCTTGATGGGCGAACGACATCTTTTATCCGATCTGGCTGTGGGAAATTGGACCCCGTTGATCGCAGCCGCTATCGCAGCGCTTATGTGCGGGGTGTTTTGGGAAATGTGGAATGTTTTCAGCCTGGCCAAATGGAAATACAGTATTCCCCTGGTGCACCGCTATCAGATATTTGAGATGCCGCTGCTGGGATATGCCGGCTATCTTCCTTTTGGTCTCCAATGTGCGGTTGTCGGCAGCTTGCTGGAAGGCGTCGTGCCGGCTGCCGGGCCGCAAGCGGACGGGTTCTGATATTATGGCAACTGGCTTCTGGCCTACAGATTAATCGGGCGCCGCCGTCCCAGAAACAATTTACAACACTAACGCCGGTCATGTCATCCGGATTGCCCGCGGCGGATTAGGCCCGTTTAAAAAGGAAAAATTTCTTGTTTTCTTAACCGGCAAACGGGCTAACGGGCGACGGGCTCAACCCAAGGACCCTATATGCATATCTAATTGGGGTTTTTAAATGAAACATTGAACGCAACCACGATAAATATAGCATTTATACTTTCCATGCCACTACATATTGTGTATCGCAGAACAACGTGGTAGCATAGCAAAGAGAGCCTGGGGTCACCGACCACCCGCAGAGCGGGTGGCCTGGATGGTGCGTGTGTAACCGGGTGCAAATCCCCCGGTTTAAAAACACCAATTCACACCATCAACATAAGCACTTTGGATTCAAGAGCAGCGGCACCAAAATTTAAAAAATAAAACGCCGCGGTTGTTTATATTTAAATCGGTATTATCATTCGAGTCTGTTCTGTTCATCAGCAACCAGGGTCAAACGCTGAGGCGGACTTAGTTTTGGCATGTTTTTTTCGGTCGACTTCTGAGAAAAAGTTGTTCGGGTATTAGGCATATGCACAAGAACATCGGATTTATTTCAACACGACTTGCAGGCACAGACGGCGTTTCCCTTGAATCCAGTAAATGGGCGGACGTTCTTCAGCAAAGCGGTCACAAATGCTATTGGTTTGCGGGTGCTCTGGACCGCAAGCCGGAATATAGCTTTCATGTTCCCGAGGCCCATTTCAAAACCGAGCAGAACCAGTGGATCAATCAACGGGTCTTCGGTCAAAAGGGCCGCAAACAGCCGGTTACGCAAACCATTCATGATCTGCGCTCCCATTTGAAATTTAAGCTGCACGAATTCATCAAGAAATTTAAAATAGACCTGTTGATCGCTGAAAATGCGTTGACGATACCGCTGCATGTGCCCCTGGGGTTGGCCATTACCGAAACCGTTGCAGAGACTCAGCTGCCGACCATCGCGCACCATCATGATTTTTACTGGGAACGGGTCCGCTTTTCGGTCAATGCCGTCGGTGATTATATTCAAATGGCATTTCCGCCCCATCTGAGTAATATTCGACATGTTGTCATAAATTCAGCCGCCCAGGAGCAATTGGCCCTGCGGACCGGCATTGCCTCAACGATTATTCCCAATGTTCTGGATTTTGAAAATCCGCCCAAAGTAAGTAAAAAGCGAACCAGCGTCTTTCGCCAATCTATCGGTTTGGAATCCGATGATCGCATAATTTTGCAGCCCACCCGCATTATTCAGCGCAAAGGAATTGAGTTTGCGATTGAATTGGTCAAGGAACTTAAAAATGTCCAAAATAAACTGGTCATATCCCATGAAGCCGGAGATGAAGGCTTTGAATATGCGGAGTGGTTAAAAGAATATGCTTGCGAACATGATGTGGATTTACGCCTGGTCTCCATTCAGGTATCCGACCCGTGGTCTGAAAACGGCAATAACGGCGCCAAATATACGCTGTGGGATGTTTACCCTTACGCTGATTTCATTACCTACCCCAGCCTGTACGAGGGGTTCGGCAATGCCTTTTTAGAGGCCATTTACTTCAAAAAACCGATTCTGATCAATCGCTATTCCACTTTTGTACGGGATATTGAGCCTTTAGGATTCGATCTGGTAGTGATGGATGGCTTCCTTTCCAAACATACGGTTAAAAATGTGGTGGACATTCTGGTTTCCGCGAAACGCAGAAGAAAAATGGTCAACAGCAATTATGCGATCGCCTCCCGCCACTATTCCTATAAGGTGCTGCGAAACCAGCTTTCAGCCATTTTGCAAAGTTTTTTCGGCGACAACATCGGGCAACTCACCGCCCAACTGCGTCCGGCAAAATCCAAAGGGTATCTGTATATCAATTCACACCAGGTCATGTACAAACATATCGACAGCCAGCGCTACGGGCCAGGTGCCAAATAACAGATTTCGCACGTAACGGCACTGTGGCGGCCCCCATTTTTTGGCCAAGGCCTTTTGCGCTCGGGTTCCAAAATGAGCCGGGTGGTTGAATCGGCCCATTTCATTCTTAACTTATCCCTAAGCTGAGTGATTGCCGAGGTCGCAGATCCGCCTTTGGAGGACCGAAGATCCGCCTTTGGAGGACCGTAGATCCGCTTCTGGTGAGTTGCCGTAGATACAAGGAAGATGGTCTTCCGCCATAGTTGCCTGTGCAAGACGGTATCTGATCCGCCGCAGGCGGAGTAAGATCGGCAATTCCAAGATGCCGGGTCGTAGCTCAAAGGGTAAACGATGCCGTTCACAACCGTTCGCGGATTAAAAGGAAAAGTTTATGTGCCCGACCCGCCCGAGGAAGGGACTCGCAAACATTCCTGCAAGGACTGCTATTCATGCCAGTTATGCAGTGATGATCGCTGCAGGGTCTGTCGCGCCGGTCAAAAAACCTGCAGCTGTGGGAAATTAGCCCAAAATTAATCTGACAGTTTCAAACAGCGTTTTAGTTGGTGCTGTTCTGCATATTCCGATCCATTCGTTTTGCGTTAACATAAGGAGTTAAATCATGAATCGCTTAAGCTGCTATTTTGAGAGAATTTCTGATTTTGCGGTGGGCCTGTTCCTGCTTTTCCTTGGTTTAGCCCTCACCGTTGTCAGTTTTACGATAATTCCGGTCATTGGATTGGTTGTCGCTATTCCGGTCCTGGTTCTGGCCATTTCGTTTTTGGGTGCGAAAAGAAGCAAAGAATGCGCACTGATTGCCCAGGGAACAAAAAAAATATTTTCTGCCAAACCAGTGAAATAATGCATCCTGTTTCTGTTGCAACGGACTGCCTGCAGCCAACCGTAACCGCATAAACCGTATGTTTTTTAGCCAGGACTTGTCGGCCGGTGTCATTCAAACATGCAAATTTCCCGGCAAAACGCCCGATCCCTATCGGGCGTTTTGATTTGGATTGCCGTGGCAAAACAATGCTGCAAGGATGTGATCGGCGGGACCAAATTTGGCAAAAGGTTTTTACCCTTGACCGGCAATGCCGGATCGCATATCGTATATTTACGATAAACCTGTGTCTGACGACTAAAATGAACCAAAAAAATTCGCAACATAACAGTTGCTGTGAAAAACCGTCCCACGAACCGGTGGGAATACAGACCGCTGCCAGGCCAATTACCGATGTTGCTCAACAAAATGAGGTGTGCTGCGGGTCTCCACCGGGACCTGAAAGCAGCCGCTATGAAAAACCGGGATACGCCCTGCTCGACTTCGTGGAAGCGTTTGTCCAGACACCGGCTGGCCCGGTGCCGCGCGTCAAGACTGACCTGCAGTGGCGAGACCATGCCGGCACGATCAGGGCGCGGCTGGGAATCAATCGGGCGCAACATAAAATTGCGCCGGGATTGTATTGCGTCGGCAAGCCGGATGCTCAGGCGCCGGTACTGGTTACGGCTAACTATAAATTGACGTTTGACGCCCTGCGCACAGAACTCAAGGCCGTCAGCGCCTGGGTATTGGTGCTGGACACGCGCGGGATCAATGTGTGGTGCGCAGCCGGCAAAAACCTGTTTTCAACCGCAGAGTTGATTGACCGGGTCAATCGTACGGATCTGAAAAAAGTGGTATCCCACAACCGGCTGATTTTGCCACAACTGGCAGCCACCGGCGTTGCGGCTCATCATGTTAAAAAAGCAATCGGCTTCAAGGTAATTTACGGGCCGGTGCGCACCCTCGACATCCCAAAATTCCTGGCCAACGGATTTACATCTGAACCTTCCATGCGTAAAGTCACCTTCAGCACGCTTGAGCGCGTGATTCTCATTCCGGTGGAACTGGCCCATTTGCCGAAACCCTCTTTTTGGGTTCTTCTGGCCGCTTTTGTGATCTCCGGAATCGGGATACAGGTTTTTTCCTTTTCCGCCGCTTGGGTGCGGGGGATGATGCTGGCGGTCGCTTATGCCGTTGGCATTCTGGCCGGCGCCATTGTCACACCGACGCTGTTGCCCTGGATTCCGGGAAAATCCTTTGCGGTCAAAGGGGCCATCATCGGGCTTATAGGCGGTGCGGCAATTGTGGTGCTGTTTCAAAGCAATTTGCAGTTTTGGGGTGCCCTGGCGCTGATGCTGTGCACAACCGCTGTGGGTTCTTACCTGGCAATGAACTTTACCGGATCTACCCCGTTTACGTCGCCCTCAGGAGTGGAGAAAGAAATGCGCAAAGCCATACCGCTTCAGGCATTGGCACTGATAGTGGCGCTGGTCGCCTGGGTCGGTGCGGCATTCGCTGGTTAGATATCACCGCCGCAAACGAGAACGAGGACGAGGACGATCCATATAGAATTTTAAATCCTATTCGTCCTCGTTCTCGTCCTTGATAATCAAAATTGGGATTTGCACCTTATGGAAAATTTTAGATATCTACCCGGAGTAACCACCTTGACATTGAACCAAAAGGCCTGTGTCGGTTGCGGTATGTGTGAAGTCGTATGCCCGCATGGGATATTTTCAATGCACAACAAAAAAGCGCGTATCGATGATTTAGACGGCTGCATGGAATGTGGTGCCTGCGCGAAAAACTGCCCCGCCGATGCCATCGGTGTGACACCGGGGGTGGGCTGTGCCTCCTATATTATTCAGACCTGGATAAAGGGCAAGAACGTGGCAGCGTGCGATAGTGAGAAATGTTGCTAGTGTTGTGTCCCAGAAATAACGCAAAAAATATCTAGATTTTTGTTGTTTTTTTGTTTACACTCATCCAAAAACAAAAGGAGGAGAAAACAATGCCTGTCGGACGCACCATA
>Ga0265303_10000239_pt1 | contig 29183 bp, 19 predicted proteins | sample Helome_2_FD_192494 | JGI IMG/M metagenome (GOLD analysis project Ga0265303, IMG submission 192494) | Marine sediment microbial communities from subtidal zone of North Sea - Hel_20160317 (Illumina Assembly) | ecosystem: Environmental > Aquatic > Marine > Subtidal zone > Sediment ... | reverse complement strand
AGCTGCAGAACACTGGTCCGGTTGCGCTGAACGGCGTATCCGTAATCGATACGCCGGCTGCTGGCTTCAGCTTTGTCGAAGGCTCGGCAAGATTCGGCGACGGCAGCGAGGTCCCCGCGACGGGCGTCCGGCCAGTCGAGTTCTCCGGTATCGATCTGGCGGCGGGCGAGAGCGTGACGCTGATCTACCTCACGCGGGTCGGCGTCGGAGTAACACGCGGTGACTACGAGAACCTGGCCGCTCCCTACTTTGGCGGTGCACGGATCGGCAATGACGCGAAGGCCGTTGTCACGATCGGCAGCGATCCGGACTTCGAGCAGACCACGATCATCGGCAAGGTCTTCAACGACATCGACCGCGACGGATGGCAGGACAGCGCCCGGGCGACGGGGATCGTTCTGAGCGGTGGACTGGCGGCGGACAGCCTGGTGCCCGGTAGTGCCACAATCGATTTCGGTGACGGGCCCCAGTCGCTGGGCGATGTGGCCGGATCGCTGTCCGAAGGCATCACGATTGGTGTCCTCGACGGACGCGCCGCGCAGTCGGAGATCGGAACGGTTTCGACGGTCGAACTGCGCCAGCGCTTGCGCACTGACAGGCCGGGGGGAGACCTGGTGCTGACTTCCGCGGAAGGATCACATCTGCGTCTGACGCCAGCAGGGACGATGCTCCAGAACCATGTGGGCGCGGTGGCGCGCGGCGAAACCGCCCAGGACCTGATCATGGAAAGGTCCATTGTGACGGTCGACGGTGAATATGAGCTCGTGATCAGGGTTTCGAACCAGGGCGTCGACGAGGCCGGTATCCCCGGGGTCCGGGTGGCGAGCCTGAGTGGGCTGCTGGCGGAGACCGATGAGTATGGGCGCTACCATCTGGCGGCCATCGACGTCAATCGTTTCGATCGTGGACAAAATTTCTATTTGAAGGTGGATCCGAGCACCCTGCCTGAGGGCAGCGAGTTCACCACCGCGAATCCGCGGACCAAGCGCATCACTCAGGGATTGATGAGCCGCTTCAACTTCGGCGTCCGTCTGCCGGCCCCGCCGGCCCCGCAGCGGATGGTCAGCATGAGGATCGGCGAGTTCTTCTTCGACGAGCGCAGCGATGAGATCCGCCCGGAATACCGGCATCTGCTTGAGGAGATAGCCGAGCAGGTCGAAACCCATAGCCAGGCTCTGATCCAGATAGAAGGCTTTGCTGGCAGCTGCCCGGCTGGCCAGCAGAAGCCGGAAGAGTTCGTGTTCTCGCCGCGCTTCCCGCAGCTGGGGGCGCAGTTGAGCGCCACCGACCGGGCCGCGCTTGACCGAATCATGGCGGGCTGGGACAGCCACACGGATCTGAGTATCGAAGTAATCGGACACACATCCAGTGTTCGCATCGCTGCCCGCAACCACCACATATACGCGGACAATTACGCACTTTCGAAAGCGCGTGCGGAGGCGGTCGCACAATACCTCATCGAGAAGCTTGGCGCGTCGCAGGAGAGCGTAATAGCGATCGGTCGCGGACCCGACGAACCGGTCGCCACTAACGATACGGAGGAGGGCCGAGCGCTGAACCGGCGTGTCGAATTGAGGGTAAGTGGCGCCCGACCAGCAGAAGAGTGTGGCTACGAAGCCTACGACGCACAGTCTCTGGCTGATCGACGCAGTCAGCGGATCCATGACGAGTTGCTTGATCTGGTCGGTGAAGAGAAGCTGGCGACGCTCAAGATCGAATCGAGGGAATTGCCATCGACCTTCACTGTTGCGGCGGGGGCCGGCCACGCCATCGGTCATGAAGAGCGGCGCCCGGGCGATGCGGTCCCGGCGCCGGGTCCGGCCAGCCAACCAGCTGTCGGACACGGTATGGTGGCTTCAGACCCGACCGGTGCCACGACGACTCCGGACTGCTCGGTTCACGAATGCCGCAGCGAACAGGGCCTGATCATCCAGACCAGCGGGCAGGCGCCCGGACCGGGCATTGTTACGGCATCGAACTCGGAGGCGCTACAGGCGAATCGCCGGGCGACTGTCGACGGCCGGTTCACGGTCCGGTTGCCGGAGGGCGGCGTCCTCTGGGCGACGGAAGATCCGGCGACCCTCGATCCGCGGCTTGCAGTCAAGGGCCCGGGCGCGGTCACTGTTGGCGAGGACGGTTCAATGGAGCCGGTCATATTCTCCGCCTACACCAACTATGCAGCGTACATCCGGGAGTTCCAGCTGCACGTGTATCGTGAGACGGATGTCGACCGGGTCGATCCGCTCGTCGTGCTGACGTCGCCGCCCCGGAGTCTGACCACCTTCCAGTGGGACGAACCGTCATTCCCCGGGACAGAACAGCAATTGACCTACGTCCTGTATGCGATAGGCCATGACGGTCAGCGTGACGAGACTGTGCCCCAGGGTCTCTCGCTGGCGCAGTGGGGCGCGTGGTCAGGCGCAGGTTCGGACTCCGGACAAACTGCTGAGGATGGCCAAGCCGCGCCCGCCGCGATCTCGGCCGCCACCGTATACGGTCAAAGCAGTCTGGCCAGACAGAACATCCCGATCGCCGGGAGCCGGGTCCGCATCTTCGGCCAGGCCATCGGGGAAGGGTACGGACTCACTATCAACGGCGAACCGCTGCCGGTAGACACCCGCGACCGGTTCGCGATCGAGTATTTCCTGCCGGTCGGCACGCATGAGTTCTTTATCGAGCTGACCGATCCCGAAGGTGAGGTGAGTGAGCACCTGCTGGATGTCGATGTGACGGGGCGCTACATGTTCCTGGCCGCATTGGCTGACATCACCGCCTCAGGGACCGATATCTCCGGCAGCGTCGAGCCGCTCTCTGCCGATGACGCCTACGACGATGATCTGCGGGTGGACGGACGACTGGCCGTTTACCTCAAAGGTAAGATCAAGGGACGCTACCTGGTCACCGCCCAGGTGGATACCCACGAAGAAGAGTTGAGCGATATCTTCAAGGATCTCCACCGCAAGGATCAGGACAGCGTGTTCCGGCATCTCGATCCTGATCGGTACTACCCGGTTTATGGTGATGATTCGACGACCATCAGCGACACTGATTCCCAGGGGCGGATGTACGTGCGCGTGGACTGGGACAAGTCCCAGGTGCTCTGGGGCAACTTCAACACAGGGCTCACCGCTACCGAGTTCGCGCAGTACAACCGGAGTCTGTATGGCGCCCGCGCACTGTACCGGAGCGTCGCCACGACGGAGTTGGGGGAGGCAAGGACCAGCGTCCAGGTGTTCGGCTCCGAGGCCCGCACGGTGCTTGGCCATGACGAATTCCTCGGCACCGGCGGAAGCCTGTACTACCTGAACGAGACGGACATCGTGCGGGGTTCCGACAAGACCTGGATCGAGGTCCGTGATCATGAGACCGGCCGGGTTCTGGAGACCATCACCCTGGTTCGCGGAACGGATTATGAGATCGATGAATTCAACGGCCGGATCATCCTTGCCCAGCCTTTGATGCAGATCACGCGGCGGTTTGAGACTTCCATCGTGCGCATCGGCCCGATGGACGGCAATGATCTGGTGCTCCTGGTTGATTACGAGTACGTGCCTGCTGCTTTCGACCCTGACAACATGACGGCGGGCGGGCGTGCCGAGCAGTGGTTCGGAGATCATATTGCAGTGGGAGCGACCCACGTCGCTGAGAGCCGGTCCACCGATAACTATCTGATGACTGGCGCAGACGCGACGCTGCAGCTGGGTCGTGGCACATATCTGAAAGGAGAATTCGTCAGGTCGGAGGCTACCCAGGCCGCGCGACTGGTATCGGAAGACGGCGGTCTGACTTTCGAACGGATCAACCCGATTGGTGCCGGCTCGCGCGAGGGTGATGCCATCGGCATCGAGGCCCGGGTCAACCTGCAAGAGCAGGGCCTCACTGACACGGATTGGACTGGCGCTGCCTGGTGGCGACGCATCGACGACAATTTCTCCTCGGCCCGCACGGACTTCGGTGTCGATACCAAGGAATACGGGGCCGAATTCAGCGGTGTATTGACGGATTCGCTCCGCCTGACCGGGCGCGCAACATTCCTCGATCAGGAGACCGAGCGGAAGGAAGAGCACCTGGGTCTGCTGGCCGATTATCGGCTGTCACAATCCGGAGTGCTCTCGGGAGAAGTCCAGCACGCGGAGGTCAAACAGATTGGTGCATCGGAGACATCGGAAGCTCTGTTGGCGGCGCTTCGCTACACTCATACCCTGACGCCGGGGCTCTCGGTCTACGGCATGGCCCAGCAGACACTGGATCATGACGATGGCTCCACGATCAATGACGATCTGGTCGCCGTCGGTAGCCAGTGGTTTGTGCAGGATCATACGTCTCTGACGGCGGACTTCAGCACCGGCGATCGCGCAGACGAGGTGATGCTGTCTGTCGATCACGAGGTGCGGGAAGGCTACGAGGTTTACGGCTCGTTCACGCAATCCACCGACCGTACCGAGTCCACCAAGAGCGATCAATTCGCCGTTGGATCCCGCGCGAGAATCAGTAATCAGGCAACGCTCTGGGTAGAGAATCAATTCACCGAGAGCACCGAGCAGGCCTCCGTCGGTCATGTGTTTGGTCTCGACCTGACCCCGGCTGCCGGGTGGAACCTGGGGCTGTCGCTTCAGCGTGGGGAGCTGGAAACCGAGACTGGAACGGTGGACCGATTCGCGAGCAGCGTGGGCGGTGGTTTCAACGGAGAGCGGTTGCGCTGGTTGAGCAAAATCGAGTATCGCAAGGACGATGGCGCAGAGGATTCGACCCAATGGCTGACGACAAATCGTCTCGACTACACGGTGAACGAAGACCTGCGGCTGCTGAGCAAACTGAACTACTCTGATACTGACAACGGGATGGACGATCAGCAGGATGCGCGCTTCGTCGAAGGTAGCGTCGGTTTCGGCTATCGACCGGTCGCAAACGATCGCCTGAATCTGCTGGGCAAATATACCTACTTGTATGATCTGTCAGGACTGTTCCAGGGTGGCGGGCCCGGCGTTGATCAGAAGTCGCGGGTCGGATCCCTGGAGGGTCTGTATGACCTGAACAAGACCTGGAGCGTGGGCGGCAAGCTCGCCCAGCGGCGAGGTGAGCTGCGCGATGGCCGAGGTTCAGGCGACTGGTACGAGAGCACCACCGGTCTCGCCGTCGTCCGCGGGTTCTACCATCTGCCAAAACGTTGGGACGCGCTGGTCGAGTACAGGTGGCTCAGAAACGACGAGACCGACACGGACCGCCGGGGATTCCTGGTCGGGATCGACCGGGCGGTCGGCGAGAACCTGAAGCTCGGGGTCGGTTACAACTTCACGGACTTCTCAGATGACCTGACAGATCTGGACTACGATGCTAACGGCTGGTTCCTGAACATCGTCGGCCAGTACTGATGCTCAGGCTGGATGAGCCGACGGCAACATCCCGGCGTCCGACCTTGCGATCCACCGATTTAACCCAGCTTCTCCAGCAGCGCATCCGCGACCGCTTCCGATGAGGCCGGATTCTGGCCAGTGATGAGCAGGCCGTCCACGAGCACCTTGGACTGCCAGTCGTCCGCGCGCTGATAAAGTCCGCCTAGCGCTGCCAGCTGGTCCTCGAGCAGGAACGGCACCACCTCAGTCAGGCCGACCGCCGCTTCCTCGCTGTTGCTGAATCCGGTGACGCGTTTGCCCTTGACCAGCGGCTGTCCGTCGCTGCTTTTCGCGTTGAGCAGCACAGCCGGTGCATGGCAGACAGACGCGACCGGCTTGCTCTGGTCCAGGAATTCTTCGATCAGACCGATGGATCTGGGGTCGTTCGCCAGGTCCCAGAGCGGTCCATGGCCGCCGGGATAAAACACCGCATCGAAGTCGCTGGCGTCCACGTCGGCCAGCTTGCGGGTATTGGCCAGATCCGCCTGGGCGGCGGGGTCGCCGTCGAAGCGTCGCGTTGCATCGGTCTGGGCGTCCGGTTCATGGCTCTTCGGGTCGAGGGGCGGCTGCCCGCCTTTTGGCGAAGCCAGGACTAGCGCCGCGCCTGCGTCCTTGAGCCGGTAATAGGGCGCCGCGAACTCCTCGAGCCAGAATCCGGTCTTGTTGCCGGTATCTCCAAGCTGGTCATGGGACGTCAACACAATCAATACGCGCATGGGTTTCTCCGTTTCTCTCAAGCAGATCAAGACCGCGCGATCCGCACGGAGCGGCAGTCATCCTATCAGTTCGGCCGAGCGCTCGTTTGCCAGGCGCCGGCATAAATCCCGGGCAGCAGCGCAGATCCGCTGCTGCCTGACGCGCGCTTGCTGAGGGCCGCAACAGTGTGGGACACCGGCGTTGGTGTTAAGTTTTCGCGCACCGCAAAGACTCGCCAGGCATGTCGATAGCGATCCCTTGCGGCCGACGCGGGTGCGGGCGAGACCCTGAGTCGATCTGAATCAAGGTCCGAGGAGATTTGTCGTGAGTCGGTCAGACCGGGAAAAGTGGAACAAACGATACCGCGACGGCGCGTATGCCACGCGCAAGCACCCGAGCGCGCTGCTGACGGAATGGCTGCCAAAGCTCGCCATCGACGCAGAAACCCCCCGGGGCATCGATCTTGCCTGCGGCATCGGGCGTAACGCGCTGTATCTGGCGCAACACGGCTGGCGGGTCAACGCAGTCGATGTCTCCGGCGTCGCGTTGCAGAAACTGGCCGCCGCCGCGACGGATGAGCTCGATATCCGCTGTACGGAAATGGATCTGGAGACCGGCCTGCCCTGGCCGGCTGAATTGACGGCCGCGGGACCGTTCGATCTTGCGCTGATGATCCGCTACACGAACCTGCCCCTGATCGATCAGCTGCAGGAAATCCTAAAGCCGGGAGCTTATCTGCTGGTCGAGGCACACCGGGTGACCGAGGAGACTGTGGCCGGGCCCGGCGACGCACGGTTCCGGGTGGCGCCCGGCGCGCTGCGTGAGGCGGCGGGTGCATACGAGCTCGTGGACTATCGGGAGGGCATCGTGCACGACCCGGATGGTCGTCGCGCAGACCTTGCGCGGATGCTTGCACGTTGGCCGGGGTCGCGATCAGGCAACTGAGTTGCCCAGCCACCGCTCAGGACGTGGTAAAGCGGCGCAGGAAATCCTCGGCCATGGCGAAAATCCTGCTACGCCGCTCCTGGCTTAGCCGATCCAGCGCCCTCGGCATCAGCGCCAGACGTGGATTGCCGGCGAAGAACGCACGGTGCTTGTCGATAAACCGCCAGTAGAGCCCGTCGACCACGTCGCACCAGTCGCCCTTCGGATAGTCGCTCATCTTGCGCAGATAGTTCGAGCCGCAAATATAAGGCTTGGTCGCGAACAGCCCGCCGTCGCTGAACAGCCCCATGCCGTAGACATTCGGGCCCATCACCCATTCAGACGAGTCGACGAACATCTCCATAAACCAGCGGTGCGCGCTCTGCGGCCGGATCTCGGACAGCGTCATCAGGTTGCCGAGTACCATCAGCCGAGGGATATGGTGGGTCCAGCCCAGCCGCTGTGCCGCGTCGATGGCGTCGTCCAGCGGTGGGATACCGGTATTGCCCTCGTACCAGTGGCGGGTCATCTCGCGCTCATGGGAGAAGAAGTTGGCCTGGTCCTGGCGTTCGCTGTATTCGCGATAGACCCCGCGGACAAACTCGCGCCAGCCGATCAGCTGGCGGACGAAACCCTCGAGACTGTTGATAGGGACTTCGTGTTTATCGGCATGCTCCAGCACGCGGTGAAGGACTTCGTCCGGCGTCAGCAGCCCGATATTGATCATCGGGCTCAGCAGGCTGTGGAACACCGTGTCGGATCGGGTCGTCAGCGCGTCCTCATAGGGTCCGAATTCGGCCAGCCGCGTGTCCACAAATTCGTCCAGCCAGGCGTGGGCCTGTTCCCGCATGGTCGGCCACCAGAAGTCCGTGGCATCGCCCGGGTGATCAGCAAACACGGCGCTCACCCGCTCGATAACTTCGTCCACGTGGGGACCCCGCCCCGCACCGGTGACCTCGGGGGGGATGAGCTTGCGCGGCAGCTTTTTGCGGTTGTCCGCGTCATAGCTCCATTGACCACCTTGCGGCCGCCCGTCGCCGTCGACCAGGATGTCCAGACGCTTGCGCTGGCCCTTGTAGAATTCAGCCATCAGCAGTTGCGAGCGGGAGGCCGCGAAGGCGCTGAATGTCTCCCGGCTGCACAGGAACATCGGCGACGGAATCTCGGTGCGGCTGAGGCCCGCCGCTTCCGCGAAATCGATGATCCGCGTCTCCATCGCCTTGTCTTCGATCTCGAAGTGGATGATCTCGGTGGCGCCGGTCTCCCCGACCGCCGCCTCGAGACGCTGCTCGTAGCTGAGGCCGCTATCTGGTTCCAGCGTGTGATAGACAACCTTGAACCCGGCTGCCCGGAGTTCGTCCGCATAGGACCGCATGGCCGCCAGGAACAGCACGATCTTCTGCTGGTGATGGCGCACGTAAGTGCACAGGCCAACATCCTCGGCCATGAAGATCGTATTGCCAGCCTGCTTAGGGAGCCTGGCCGGTGGGAAAAGCTGGTTGCCGAGCACCACAAACAGCCGCCTGGCGTCACTCATGATTGGCGCCTTTATGACGGAGAGGCAGGGATCGGATCATGCATATCTCTGGCTGGTTCTCACCTGGCCGGACCAAAGTCCGATGGCCTCGATCAGCGGCAGGCATACCCTGCAAGCAATCCTCAGTCTTGGCTCGTCCGCGATACGGTTGCGGTATGGCGGGGGGTCAGGAGTAGAATCACAGACGAGCAGGGGGCGCACAACCATTTCATCTCAAGACAAGAAAATCGAGCCGGGCAAAGAGCCGACGGCCGGCACCGGATCTGCAGAAGCGTTCTATGAGCGGGTCGCTGAATACTCCGAGTGTGAGGATGCGGCCGATCGGGAGCGGCTGGATGCCGAATTGTGGCGCGGCTACGGCACACGCGGTGTCGTGATGATCACCGATATGGAGGGATTCTCGCGCACCACCCGTGCGCTGGGCATCAGCTGCTTCCTCGGCATGATCGTGCAGGCACGCCGGATCATCGAGCCGGCCGTGGCGGCCAACAGCGGGCTGCTGCTGAAGTGCGAGGCGGATAATTGCTACGCATTCTTCCGCCGCGCCGAAGACGCGCTGCAGGCTGCCCTCGATATGAATGTAGCCATCGCGGAGCTCAATAGTGGCCGCCGCGGTATCGGCAGCATCGAGCTGGCGATCGGCATCGACTACGGCCGTTTGCTGCTGGTCAGCGAGCAGGATTTCTTCGGCGACCCGGTCAACACGGCCTCAAAGCTGGGGGAGGACGTGGCAAGCGGCGGCGAAATCCTGGTGACCAACCGCGCCCTGGAACAGGCGAGCAGTCTCCCCGGGGCCTGCTCCGATCAGCTCGTGACCCGGATCTCCGGCATCGATATCCAGTACAAGCAATTTGGCGCTGACTAGATGGGTCAGCAGACAATCGGCCCGACCTCGATTACCCGGCTGCAGGCCGAAGAGCTGCAGCAGATCCTCGAGGTGACGCGCAAGCTGGCGGCGCCGTTCGATCTCCAGACCATGCTCTCCGAGGTGGTCGATTCCGCCCGCATGGTGCTGCAGGCGGACCGGGGCTCCGTCTTCCTGTATGACGCCGAAGCCGATCAGCTCGAACTGACCGTCGCCACCGGCATGGACCCGATCCGCCTGCCCGCTGACCAGGGCATCGTCGGCGAGTGCGTGCGGACACGCGCGATCATCAACGTCACCGACTGCTATGCCGATCCTCGCTTCAATCCGGATTTTGACAAGAAGAGTGGCTACCGCACCCGCTGCATGCTGACCATGCCGCTGGTCGATCATGACGGCGCGCTGGTCGGCGTGTTGCAGCTGCTCAACAAAAAAGACGACGTATTCGACGCCGAGGACGAATGGGTCGCAGCCGCGCTGGCGGCTCAGTGCGCAGTGGCGCTGCACCGGGTGCAGGCAACCGAGCGGATGATCCAGACCCAAAAGCTGGATCGGGAGATCAGCGTCGCGCGCGAGATCCAGATGAGCGGGCTGCCCAAGCGGATGCCGCGGGTCAATGACTATGATGGCGCTGGCATCTTCCGGCCGACCGACCAGACTGGCGGTGATCTGTTTGATTTTGTCCGGCTGGATAGCGGCGAGTTGTTCCTGCTGCTCGGCGACGCGACCGGTCATGGCATCGGTCCGGCGCTGAGTGCGACCCAGCTCCGTTCGATGGTGCGTATCGCGCTGCGGCTGGGCGCCGATCTGGATCAGGTCTTCACTCACGCGAACAACCAGCTGGTCGATGATCTGCCTGACGATCGCTTTATTACCGCTTTTATGGGCCTGCTTGATCCTGCCACCCACGTGGTGCGCTTCCACGCCGGCGGCCAGGGTCCGCTGCTGCATTACAAGGCCGCGGGCGACGAGTGCATGTGGCATGGTGCGTCGACCTTCCCCATGGGCGCGCTGCCCCAGGAGAAGCTGGAGAAGGCGGTGCGCCTCGACATGGCGGCAGGCGACGTGCTCGGGCTGATCTCCGACGGCATCTATGAGTACGAAAACGAAGCCGGCGAGCAGTTCGGACGAGAGGGTGTCGCCCGTGTCATCCGCGAGCACCGGGATAAACCGATGACCGAGGCGATCGACGCGTTGCTGCATGAGGTCAGAGCCTTCGGTGGTGCAGCGCCGCAAACCGACGACATCACGATCGTACTGGTGCGCCGCCAGCCGGCATGATGGGCGCCGGCCGGACTCTGCAGCGTCCAAATCCTCGAAGCGCACCAAACCGCGACGCCTCAGGCCGGGTTTCGCTGCAACGCAACACCATGGTATAGCCGTGAAAGGGCCGATCCAGTAGGCTTTGAGCAGGCTTGCAGGGCATGATGGCGTAGATTAGAGAACGAAAAAACGCCCGTTGGCGGCCGCCAACAAATAAAGCGAGAGAACCGCAAGCGGGGGGATACCGTGACCAGTTCACCCATACACGGGGCGGACGCCGGCGCGCCGACAGGCGGGACCCGGCGCGTGCGGCGTTGAACGGGAAGTTCGACAGAAGCTTCGATTCGCTGCAGCAGATCTTCGAGTTCGCGGAGCGCTTCTATGCGGTCGAGCGGATCGATCAGCGGCATCAGTTCGCGGTCAATTTCGCGATCGAGGAGCTGTTCACGAATATGGTCAAGTACAACGCCGGCAACCCGCACCGCGTGCTGATCGAGATGGAGCAGACTGACGGCCAGCTGATCGCGCATCTGACCGACTTTGACGTGGATCCGTTCGACGTGACCGCGGCGCGCGAGGTCGATACGGAAAGCCCGCTTGAAGACAGGAAGATAGGTGGACTGGGACTGCACCTGATCCCGAAGATGATCGATACGATCGACTATGACTATGACGAGTCGGACCGGCGGAGCCGGATCACGTTCACCAAGGTGTTGAGGTAGGGAGATGCTGGATATCGATGTGGCTGACGCAGGTGTGGTGATGCTCAAGGGTCGGCTGGACGCGTCTCAGAGCGAGAAGGCACAGACCTTTCTGGACGGGCTGGATCAGGCCAGCGTGCTGGATTTCTCCCATCTCGAGTACATCTCCAGCGCAGGACTCGGGGTTCTGTTACGTACGCAGAAGCGGCTGATGGCCGCAGGCGGAGGCCTAAAACTGATCAACGTCAACAACCACATCATGGATGTGTTCCGTTTTTCCGGTTTTGATCACATTTTTGAGGTCCAGGGTGCCGGTGATCCATGAGATCCGGGCCGCGATCAGTAATTTTTTTGCCAGGCACGCCAACTTTCCTGGCCGCGAGATGTACTTGTCATGAGAGACGCTGATTCGGAACTGGTCACGCAGTGCCGGAGCGGCGACAGGAGGGCCTTCGAGACCCTCGTCCAGCGCTACGAACGACCGATTTTTAATGCGGCATACCGCATGGTCGATAGCCTGGACGATGCCAGGGACGTCACCCAGACGGTGTTCCTGAAGGCCTTCGAGAAGTTGGACAGCTTTGACCCGCATTACAGGTTTTACAGCTGGATTTACAGGATTGCGCTGAATGAATCGATCAATCTGCTCAACGGCCGGAAGTACGTCACTGCGGACAGCGATGAACAGGCCTCTGACTGGAAGTCGCCGGAGGAGAATCTCCGCACCAGCCAGGTCTGTGATCGTGTCCAGGACGCGCTCAAGACGATCAGCAGCGAGTATCGCAGCGTGATTATTCTCAAACACTTCCTCGGCTGCTCGTACAGCGATATTTCGCTGATCCTCCAGGTCGAGGAAAAGACCGTCAAATCAAGGCTTTTCACCGCACGCCAGCGTCTGCGTGAGGCCCTATCGGACAGCGAGCTTATCTAGTCATGATCGACGAACGTCATCTCGAACTGATCCACGGCGAAATCGACGGTGAAAATTCCGCCGGAGAGAGCCGGGAACTGAATCGGGCGCTCGATTCGAGCACCGAATGCCGGGCACTCTACGAAGACATGCGGCGGGTTGCAGACTTGCTGCAGGAAGCGAAACCCGTCGAGCCGCCAAGACAGCTGCGGGCCCAGATTGTGGGCGCATTGGCCAATACACTGCCCCACGCGCAGCCGCGGCCGGCATCGGGCCGCGCCGGTTTGGGCTGGCTGTCCATGCTGCGCCCGCGATACGCCGCGGCCTTTGCGATGGGCCTTCTGGTCGCATTTGGCACCGTGTCCGTCCAGCGCTGGGCCGGCGATGCCGAGCTCGACGTCTCCCAGCTCACGGGCACGATGACGCAGCATCAGGCCTTGGGCCAAGCCACTCCCCAGCGCCTGGTCATCGATCTCGAGGAGATTTCGGGTTCGGTTGTCATCCGCGATCAGGATCCGCTGCTGATGGTGGAGTTCGATCTCAGTTCGGCCGGTATCGTGGAGGTCGTGGCGGCGTTCGACGGCTCGGATGCCCGCTTCAACGGTCTGGCCCAGCGCCAGGGTGAAGCGCTCTCGGTCACCGCGGAAGGTTCGAGAGTTTCAATAAAAAATCAGGGAGAACAGCAACTTGCGTTGTTCCTGAGCAATCCACGGAATGGAGCGATGAACCTCGAGTTGGGGTTCTATATCGACGGCCGGCTGATCCATCAGGCGGACCTCAATCATGCGGGGCGCCAATAGGCCTCGCGATATCAACCAACTTTCTGCCCGGCTACCGGTACTTGGTGCAAGGGCTTTAACAAATCCCGGAATGCCGGGCGTAAAAGGGGAAGAGCGATGACTAGCGGTCAAAGCAAGCTTAGCGGCAAAAAGGCAGTCACCATTGGCCTTCTGGTCGCAGCGGTGGCAGGTGTCGGGTATTACGCGTCGGAATTTCCGCCGTCGAGCGAGGACGTCGCGGGAACGATCGCGCCGGCCGAGCGCTATCGGGCGGAGCAGATCGGCTCGCAAGACATCCAGCTCGGTGATCAATCGATCCAGCAATTCATGCAGACCGATCTGTTCGAACAGATCATGACGGATGAAGCGCTGCGCGAGGCGATCAGCAGTGAGGCGTTCCGTGAAGCCATGAACAACGAGGCTTTCCGAGAAGCGCTGAACAGCGAGGCGTTTCGTGAGTCCCTGGCCAGCGAGAACCTGAGCGAGGCACTGCGCAGCGAGCAGCTCCGTGAAGCCATGAGCAGTGAAGCGCTGCAAGAGGCGTTGCGCAACGAGAATCTGAGCGAGGCGCTCAACAGCGAGGCGCTCCGAGAGTCTCTGCGTAACGAGAACCTGCGCGAAGCCATGAATAACGAGGCATTGCGCGAGGCATTCAACAGCGAGGCGCTCAGAGAGTCGCTGCGCAACGAGAACCTGCGTGAAGCGATGAACAACGAGGCATTGCGCGAGGCCTTCAATAGCGAGGCGCTCCGAGAGTCTCTGCGTAACGAGAATCTGCGCGAGGCGATGAACAGCGAGGCGCTGCGCGAGGCCATGAGCAACGAGGCCCTGCGTGAGGCACTGCGTAGCGAGCAGCTGCGTGAGGCGCTGAACAGTGAAGCGCTGCGTGAGTCGCTCAATAGCGAGCAACTGCGCGAAGCGATGCGCAGCGAGGCGCTGCGCGAGGCGCTCAACAGCGAGCAGCTGCGTGAGGCCCTGGCCAGTGAATCACATCGCGAGGCGCTGAAGAACGAGCAGCTGCGCGAAGCGCTGCGCAACGAGAACCTCAGAGAGGCGCTCAACAGCGAAGCGCTGCAGGAGGCGCTGCGCAACGAGAACCTCCAGGAAGCGCTGACCAGCGAATCCCTGCGTGAGGCGCTCAACAGTGAGAACCTGCGCGAGGCGCTGCGTAACGAGAACCTGCGCGAAGCCATGAACAGCGAAGCGCTGCGTGAGGCATTGCGCAACGAGAACCTGCGCGAAGCACTGCGTAACGAGAACTTGCGTGAGGCCATGAACAGCGAGGCCCTGCGTGAGGCGCTGCGCAATGAGAATCTGCGCGAGGCACTGCGTAACGAGAACCTGCGTGAGGCCATGAACAGCGAGGCACTGCGTGAGGCACTGCGTAGCGAACAGCTGCGCGAGGCCCTGAACAGTGAGCAGCTGCGCGAAGCGCTGAACAATGAATCATTGCGCGAGGCGCTGAACAGCGAGGCCCTGCGTGAGTCCCTGCGCAGCGAGCAGCTCCGCGAGGCGCTGAACAACGAGGCGCTGCGTGAGGCGCTGAACAACGAAGCGCTGCGTGAGGCGATGCGCAACGAAGCCCTACGTGAGGCGCTGAGTAACGAGTCGTTCCGCGAGGCCCTGCGTAGTGAGTCGTTCCGCGAGAATATGAGCAGCGAGGCGCTGCGCAGCATGAATTAGTCCCGGTTTAGCCCCGGATCCCGGCCTCCGCGGCCGGGCTCAGGGAGGCGGACTCATCCGGGGCAGTTTTTTGCATTGCCGCACGAAGGGGATACCACGGGTCATACCGTTGTATCCTCTTCGTGCATTCAGCCATAGAAAAAGAAGCATCGACATGCCCAGAGCCAAATCACTTGTCCTGCTCACCGGGACGTTTCTGCTGGCGTCACCTCTCGCTGGCCAGGCCGAACTGAAGTTCACGGAGACGCCCGATCAGCGCTTGCTGTACTTCGACCCGACCCAGGCTTATCTCGCGCCCTATGCTGCCCGATGTTTCGAGAACTCGATGGGCATGCAGCGGCACATCTTCGAGTTCGAGCCCTACGAGAAGACCACGGTCCTGCTGACGGATTTTTCGGACTACGGCAATGCGGCGGCGACTTCCGTGCCCAGGAACAGCCTGTTTGTCGATATCGCGCCACTGCCGCTGACCTTCGAGACCTCGGCGTCCGCGGAGCGTATCTGCACCATCATGAATCACGAGCTGGTGCACATCTCGACCACTGATCAGGCCACGACCGAGGATCTGCGTTTTCGCAGATGGTTTGGTGGCAAGGTGGCGGCGACCCCGGATTATCCGCTGTCGATCCTCTATCAATATCTGACCGTGCCGCGTAAGACCAGCCCGCGCTGGTTCCTCGAGGGGATTGCGGTGTTTGTCGAGACCTGGATGGCGGGCGGGCTGGGCCGCGCGCAGGGCGCCTATGACGAGATGGTGTTCCGTTCCATGGTCCGCGACGACGCCCACTTCTATGATCCGCTGGGGATCCTCTCCGAGGGCACCCGGGTCGATTTCCAGGTCGGTGCCAACGCCTATCTCTATGGCACCCGCTTTCTGACCTATCTGGCCTACGAATATTCCCCCGAGATGGTGATCCAGTGGGCCCAGCGCAAGGACGGTAGCCGGCGCGATAATGCCGCGCAATTCGAGCTGGTGTTTGGCAAGAGTCTGGAGCAAGGCTGGCAGGAGTGGATCGACTGGGAGCACGCGTTCCAGGACACCAATCTGGCGGCGATCCGCCAGTTCCCGACGACGCCCTACAAAGATTTGTCCGACAGAGCGCTGGGGTCGGTATCGCGGGCCTACCTGGATCCCGCGAGCGGGCAGCTGATCGCCGGTATCAGATATCCGGGCGTGGTCGCCCACATCGGCAAGATTTCGACCCGCGACGGCACGGTGTCGAAGCTGGAGGACATCAAGGGGCCGATGATCTATCGGGTGACCTCGCTGGCCTTCGATCCCGACGCGCGCACGATCTTCTACACCTCGGACAACTACAACTATCGCGATCTGGTCGCGCTGGACGCCGATACCGGCAAGTCACGCATCCTGCTCAAGGACACCCGTATCGGTGAGCTGGTGCTAAACCCGGCAGACCGCTCGCTGTGGGGCGTCAGGCATCTGAACGGCATCGCCACCCTGGTGCGCATCCCTCACCCCTATACCGAATGGAACCAGGTCCACAGCTTCCCCTATGGCGAGATCCTCTATGACATGGACATCTCGCCCGATGGCACGTTGCTGTCCACCTCCTTTGGCGAGGTCGAGGGCAATCAGTCCCTACGCGTGATGAAGATCGAGTCGGTGCTGGACGGCGACACCGCGCCGATGACGTCTTTTGACTTCGGTCAGGCGGTGCCGGAGGGCTTCGTGTTCTCCGCCGACGGGAAGTATCTCTACGGCAGCTCCTATTACACCGGAGTGTCCAACATCTTCCGTTACGAGCTGGCCAGCGGCGATATCGAAGCGGTCAGCAATACAGAAGTCGGCTTTTTCCGGCCGCTGCCGATGGATGACGGGCGGCTGACGGTGTTCCGCTACACCGGACAGGGATTCGTACCGACGCTGATCGATCCACAGCCGCTCGAAGACGTCAGCGCGATCACCTTCCTTGGCACCCGGGTCGCCGAGAAACATCCGCTGGTCCGGGAGTGGCAGGTAGGTTCGCCGGCCGACGTCCCGCTGGATGAACTGGTCAAAGACGAGGGCACCTACAAGCCCCTGTCCAATATGGGGCTCGAGTCCGTCTACCCCGTTGTGGAGGGATACAAGAATTCGATCGGCGCGGGTGCGCATGCGATCTTCAGCGACTATATGGGGTTTAACCGTCTAGGCGTCACGGCCTCGGTGACGCCGACGCGCGACTCCAACGAACAGCTCCACGCCCACCTCAAGTATCAGTATCAGCGGCTCGACCAGCTGCTGCCGGGCAGCTGGACCGCGGAACTGAAGTACAACTATGCAGATTTCTATGATCTGTTCGGTCCGACCAAGGTCAGCAGAAAAGGTTATGCGGCGCAGCTGGCTTATAAGCGCCCGATCATTTCCGACGATCCGCGCAAGATGCATCTGGACGTGCGCGCCGGCTATTTTTGGGATCTCGATGAAGTGCCCTACGCCCAGGATGTGGATGCGACCTTTGAAGAATTCACCAACGCCAACGCGGCGCTGTATTACTCGAATACGCGGCGTTCCCTGGGCGCGGTCGACGAAGAGAAGGGGTTCCGCTGGTCAGTACATGGTGGCGGAAACTACGCGGACAGTTCTTTTGTGCCCTATGCGTACGGCCGCTTCGACGCCGGCTTCGCGTTGCCGCTGCATCATTCGTCGATCTGGCTGCGCGCCTATGCCGGTGGCGCCGATGGGGACAAGAGCGATGAGTTCGCCAACTTCTACTTTGGCGCGTTCCGCAACAACTGGGTCGATCATCAGGACGTAAAACGCTATCGAGAGCCCTTCGCTTTCCCTGGCTTCAAGATCGATCGTCTGAACGGGCGGACCTTCGCCAAGGGTCTGCTGGAGTGGAATCTGCCGCCGGTGCGCTTCCGCCGCGCCGGGTCGCCACGGTTCTTCCTCAGCTGGGCCCGACCGGCGATCTTCGCGATGGCCTTGTCCACCAATCCGGACAGTGGCAGCGACGAGTACTACAACATCGGCACCCAGGTGGACTTTCAGTTCGAGGTGCTCTATCGCATGCCGATGACGCTCACGTTCGGCTATGCCCATGCGGAGCGCAGTGGCGGCAGCTCCGATAATGAGTTTATGGCCTCGCTGAAGATCCTCTGAGGCCTGAGATCGGCGGGTCCGTGCATGGTCAGGCTTGTGCCGCGGCGGGGAATAGGCCGATCATTGGCCGATGCTGAGTGAGCTGGCCATCCGTGGAGCGACCGGCCTGTTGCCGGTGCTGCTGTTCCTCGCGGCGCTGGTCGTCCTCGACAGTTACAAGCTGGTGCGTCTGCGCACCGTGCTGCTGACCATCGGCGCCGGCTGTCTCGCCGCAGGGTTGAGCTATTTCGTCAATATGACCCTGCTCGACACTCTCGCCATCGAGTTGAGAGACTACTCGAGATACGTCTCGCCGCTGGTCGAGGAGTTTCTCAAGGGCCTGATCCTGATCTACCTGATCCGGCGCCACCGAGTCGGATTCCCGGTGGATGCGACGATCTTCGGCTTTGCCGCAGGCACCGGTTTCGCGCTGGTGGAGAACATCTACTATCTCGGCGTCTTGGCCGATTCGCATCTGGCGGTCTGGGTCGTACGCGGCTTTGGCACCGCGATCATGCATGGCGGCACCACGGCCATGTTCGGCATCATCGCCCACACCCTGACCGAGGAGCGGCAGTCGACAAGGCCGCATCTATTCATCCCGGGGTTTCTCGCCGCTGTTCTGATCCATTCGATCTTTAACCATTTCCTCTTTGTGCCGGTGTGGTCGACGCTGGGCATCCTGGTGTTGCTGCCGCCGCTGATCGTGCTGGTGTTCCAGCAGAGCGAAAAATCCCTGCGCAAATGGATGCAGGTGGACTTCGATGCCGACACCCAGTTGCTCGAGCTGATCAGCTCCGGCGCGTTTTCGGAATCCCGGGTCGGCCAGTTCCTGACCTCGCTAAAGGGGCGTTTCCGCGGCGAAGTCGTGGCCGACATGCTGTGTTACCTGCGGCTGCACGTGGAGCTGTCGATGCGCGCGAGCGGCCTGCTGATGATGCGCGAGCAGGGCTTCGAAACCGAACCCCATCCGGAGGTAAAGGGCATGCTGGAGGAACTCCGCTATCTGGAGAAGAGCATCGGCCGGACCGGAAGACGGACGATGCAGCCGTTTCTGCGGCTCAGTTCGAGAGATTTATGGCAGATCTATATGCTGGAGAAGTGACCGCTACCGTGCCGCGCCGGTGGTTGCAGCGGACGTCCTGTCACGCTGACCTGTCGGTCGGCGGGTAGTTCAGCCCATTCTGATCCGCCGCAGCATCGCCGTCTCGCTGACCGTGTCGGGCGCTCTCGCCCTGGCCGCTTCAAAGAATTCCGCGGCCGGCATCGGGCGGCCATAGAGATAGCCCTGTGCGTAGATATCTGCCTCCGCAGCCAGGAAATTCGCCTGCGCCGCCGTCTCCACGCCTTCGGCCACCACCCGCTTGCCGAGCGTGTTGGCCAGCGTGATCACCGCTCGCGTGATGGCGCAGGAACGGATATTGGACGGCAGTTGAGCCAGGAAGGAACGGTCGATTTTTAGCGTATCGAAGGGGATGCGTTCCAGATACGAGAGTGAAGAGAAACCGGTGCCGAAATCGTCGATGGCCAGGCGTATACCGTTGTCCTGCAGCGCGCGCAGCTCGGATTGCAGCGCAGGGGTCTCATCGATATACAGCGATTCGGTCAGCTCCAGCTCAAGCAGACCCGGCGGGATCGAGAACTGCCGTGCCAATTCGATGACCCGCTTGCCAAAGCGGCTCTCGCGGAACTGCCGGACCGAGACATTGATCGCCAGGGTCTTCAGCAGCAGGCCCTGCTCGTGCCATCTCCTGAATGAAGCAAATGCCGATGCCAGCACCCAGTCGCCGATTTCTGCGATCAGTCCGGTCTCCTCGGCGACCCCGATAAACTCACCCGGTGCCAGCAGGCCCTTGCTCGGGTGGTTCCAGCGCAGCAGCGCCTCGGCGCCGATGATGGCACCGCTCGACAGGTCCACCGTCGGCTGAAAGTACAGTTCCAGCTCCTCGTTGTTGATCGCAGAGCGCAGCTCCGCTTCCAGCTCGCGCCTGTGGCGCACCCTTCTGTTCATTGCTTCGTCGAAAAACACCGCCGTGCCGCGGCCCTTGTCCTTGGCCTGATACATCGCGGTGTCGGCGCTCTGCAACAACTTGTCCGCGCTGTTACCGTCGGCGGGAAAGATGCCAATACCGATGCTCGCGCCGACAAAATGCTCGACTCCGTCGATCACGAAGGGCTCGGCCAGCAGGCTGACGATGGTGTCGGCTACATGGCTGGCTTCGTCGAGGTTTTCAATATGGGACAGCAGCACGGTGAACTCGTCGCCGCCTAGCCGTGCCACGGTGTCGGCCCGGCGCAGATGATCGCCCAGGCGCCGCGACGCCATGATCAACAATTGATCGCCGACCATATGGCCCTCGCTGTCGTTGACCGCCTTGAAATGATCCAGGTCCACAAACAGCAATGCGCCCGAATGATCCTCGCGGGTGGCGGACTCGATCGCGCGGTCGAGACGGTCCTTGAACAGTTGCCGGTTGGGGAGACCGGTGAGCTGGTCAAAGTGAGCCTGTTGATAGAGAGCCGCCTCGCGGCGGATGCTGGCCACCGCCACGGCGACGCGATCGCAGAACTCGCCGGTCATCCGCAGCCAATAGGCATCCGTCTCATCGACACCATCGCCGTCGACGGCGAGGAAGCCGCTGCATTCGCCGGCGATCATCAGCGGGAAGACCAGCATCCGATCCGGACATAGGTCAATCAGATCGCTGGCGGCTCGCGGGAGCAGTGATCCGATCGAGCACCACTCGTATCGTCCGCTTACCCGGGCGCGGATCTTGGCCGGGTCGAGGACGAGACTCTGACGCCTGATGCCTCCGGACGTGTCCCGCAGATACGCCGCCGAATCCTCGGCCCTGCGCTCGAACAACGCGACCAGCACCGTTTCGCAGCCGAGAGAGCTGACCAGGAATTCCAGCGATTGCTCGATCACGTCCTCGGTCGCCGCGTTCGACAGGATCAGGCGGTCGACCTCGCCGAGCGTATTCAGTGCGGTGAATTGCCGGCCGAGTTGCGCCGTCATGTTGTTGAACGAATCGGCCAGTTGTTCGAATTCGTCACGGGTCTCCAGCACCAGCGGGGTGGAGAAGTCTCCCTGAGCCACCTTTGCGGTGGCGTCGCGCAGGCGTTCCAGCGGCCCCAGACGACGTCGGACCTGGATCAATGTTAGCCAGATCGTGATCGTGACCGTGATGCCGGCGGCGGGCAGAAACCAGCTGCGCAAGTCATCGAGCACCGACAGCGCGCTGCGTTTCGGCCGGCTTGCGACGACGGTCCACCCGGGCGCTTTGAATTCGGCTGCGAGGAACAGCGTCCAGTAGCTGACCAGCAGGGGCTCATCCTGCCCGATGACCCGTTGTCCGACTGCGGACTCCGCGATCATCGGCCCCAGTTCCCGGGTCACGCGCCTGGTCTGTTCCGAGGGGCAGAGGAGCAGCTCCTGGGATCCGTCGAGCATGCAGATGCCGATGTCGTGGGGGATGGCGCTCTCCGGGCCCCAGACGAATTTCCAGTCCACCCTGGCCAGCACCACCCGGCCGTCCTGCAGCCCGCGATACAAGAGCAGATCGGGCTGGGCTGCGGTGCGATCTATCGCGAGCTGGCGATGTGGCGGTTTCGCGAGCGACGCCGTATCAATATTGCGGACGAAGCGGGCTTCGAGGACGCCGGGCGACAGGCTCGAGAAGCGGGTGCCCTGGTCGATCCATGCATCCAGACCCTTGGCGACAAACTCCAAACGCTCGAACACCGCCAGCCCATAGTGCTTTGCGTCCTGCTGCAGATCGTCGAGATGCCGGGCCTGGAGTTCCGAGCCCGAAATGGCCGTGATCATCACGATCGTGACGACCACCGGCAACACGGTGCTCAGGAAGAACAGTCCGAAGACTCTCCTCGCAACCCGACTATGAAACGAATTGAGCATCTGTTTGAGGCCGAATCGGCAGCGGTGCTCAGTAGTCCTCGGCCTTGCCGACAAACGCGCCGTTGTTGGCCCGGACGATGTCGTCGCGGCTGGCCTCGGCGTTCAGGGGTCTTTGGGAGTCGCCGTCGGGTCCCTTGCTGTAGAGATCGAAATCCGTGTTCAGCGGCACCAGGTTTTTGTCCTTGCGCAGCTCGCCCTGATTCTTGGCCAGCGAAATGTTCAGATATTCGTAGGGTCGTCCCCACGGGTCCAGAAGCGTGTCCAGTTCGATCTCGGCCAGGCTGGCGGGCAACTCGCCGTTGTTGTTTAGCCGAAAACGGTCGGCGGCGAGCTGGATCCGTCCCATGTCGCTGATGGCCTGGGCGACGCGCCCGCGTTCAGTAAAGCCCACGTAGGAAGGCACCGCGATGGCGGCCAGCAACGCCACCAAGGCGACAGCGAGCGCCACCTCGATAAGGGTGAATCCGCGTTGGGGCATGGACCAAACACTCTTTAACTTAACTACAGCGTCATTCGACCATATCCCCAAGGGTGAGGGCTGTGCCTCGGTTCACGCCATCGGGCCCCCGAAATGTGTGCTGTGTCACATATTCATCGCGTCAAGCCGGGGCCTGGACCGAATCTTGGCAGCGGCTCCGCAAGACAGCGGGCCGCAGCGCAGCGGGCTACTTTCCTGCTGTTCATGGGGAACCTGTTCCGACATGGCGGGACAAACTTGGTGCAAACTCCACACGGTGCCATGACTGGTACCCAACAATGAGGTCACAAACCCATGGCGACAGCGACCTGGAACGGAGAAGTCATCGCCGCGAGCGATGCGTGCGAATCTGTCGAAGGCAATGTCTACTTCCCGCTGTCCGCGGTGCGTAGCGAGCTGCTACAGCCGAGTGATACCAAGACCGTGTGCGGCTGGAAGGGCACAGCGCATTATTACGACGTCGTGGTCGACGGCGAGGTGAACCGGGATGCGGCCTGGTATTACCCGGAGCCGAAAGATGCCGCAGCCAATATCCGTGGGCACATCGCTTTCTGGCGCGGTGTCAGCGTGGAGCAATGACCGGGGACGGATGCGCCAAAGCGGGACGGCTGGTTCTCAGTCGTGCCTGGATCCGTTCGCCGTCGGCGGCAGGGTCATGCGCAGGTACACATAACCGACGATGCCTGACAGCAGCGAACCGATGATGATGCCGAGGCGCTCGTCAAACATCCGGTTGACACCGGTCTCCTCGAAGGCCAGCGAGCCGATAAACAGGCTCATGGTAAAGCCGACGCCGCAGAGCAGGGATACGCCGTAGATCATCCGCCAGTCGAGATCCCGGGGCAGTCGGTAGAGGCCCAGCATTGCGCCGAGACGACAGAAGATCCATACGCCGATCTGTTTGCCCAGGAACAGGCCGGCGATGATGCCCAGCGGCACCGGATGGAGCACATACTCCATCGACACGCCGCCAAGATCGATACCGGCATTGACGAATGCGAACACGGGCAGCACGCCGAAGGCCACGGCCGTGTGCAGATCGTGCTCCAGATCCATGACCGGCGAACGTTCCGGGTTCTTTGGATCTTTCATCGGGATAAACAGGGCCAGCAGCACACCGGTCAGCGTCGCGTGCACACCTGACTTGAGCAGCGCCACCCACATGATCAGACCGATCAGTACATAGCGCGACGTATCCACCACGCCGCGACGATTCAGGAAATACAGCACAGGCAGACAGGCCAACGCGATGATCAGCGAGGTCAGCGACAGCTGCTTGGTATAGAACAGCGCGATGATGACGATGGCGCCGATGTCGTCGAAGATCGCGATCGACGTCAGCAGCACCTTGAGCGCCACCGGTACGCGATCCCCGAGCAGCGCCAGGATGGCCAGCGCAAACGCGATGTCCGTGGCGGCGGGTATGGCCCATCCCTGGAGCGCGCCCGGCTCGTTCCAGTTGATCCAGGCATAGATCAGACCGGGGATCAGCATCCCGCCCACTGCGCCAAGGGCGGGCAGCGCCAGCGAGCCCTTGCGTGACAATTCGCCGACCAGGAACTCGCGTTTGAGTTCGAGCCCGACCAGGAAGAAGAACAGCACCATCAGACCGTCGTTGATCCATAGCAGCAGCGGTTTGGCGATCTCAGCCGGACCGACCCGGACCTCAACGGGCATCGTGATCAATCGCCCGTAGATATCGGCCGCCGGCGAGTTGGCGACCACCATCGCCAGGACCGCGGCCAACACCAGCAGGATGCCGCTGGTGGACTCGAGTTTGAGGAAGTCTCTGATGGCGCTAAGCATTTTTGGGCTCGAGAGGGTCCGAATCAGGGTTCCGACACGGAGGCAGTATGGCCGGCCAGAACAAACTTTATAACAGATCAATCTATCCAGACGAAGCCAGTCGGGCCGTCCCGGGCGGCGGCCCGGTATCTGCCATGCCAACAACATGGCGGCGAGCACGATCGTCCCAACAGCGGGCGCCAGTGGGTATCATCCATTGTGGTTGCGGCCGAATCGTAGGCGCGTCAGGCCCGCGCCGTGTGAGAATTTTGTCGATGAGGACCCCGAGCAATGCTACGCGATGAACGAGCCATCTTTTCCCTGAACCGATCCCTGCCAATGCTCCTTGTCGGGCTGGCTGCCTGCCTGACGATTTCGCCGGCTCAGGCGGCGAAGACGGATATCGTCGTTTTGGAGAACGGCGACCGGATCACCGGCGAGATCAAGGCGCTCGAGCGGGGCCGGCTGCGTTACAGCACCGACGCCATGGGGACGATATATATCGAATGGGACGACATCCAGACGGTCTCCAGCACCCATTTCTTCCGTGTGCTGTCGGCCAAGGGACGCCGATTTTATGGATCTCTGAGTGACGCCGGCGGCGCCGGAACGCTGGGTGTGAGCGGCGAACGCGGGACCGGATCATTGCCGCTCCTGGATTTTGTCCGGATAACGCCGGTCAAAGACGAGTGGAAGTCCAGGACGGATCTCGAGGTGGGTGCCGGCTACAGCTATGCCAAGGCCAGCGATATCACCAAGGCCAATGTCTTTGCGGACACAGAATATATCGGCGAAAGGCGGATACTGGGTTTGTCGCTGCGTGCGGATTACACCGATGACGGGGATGACACGTCCAGCGCCAGCCGGCTGACCGGCCAGTACAAACGCTTGCGCAAGAACCGGCATTACAATTTCCTGTTGGGCCAGGCAGAGCAGAACGATGAACTGGATGTGGACCTGCGCCTGTTGCTAGGCGGCGGGGTCGGAAGATATTTTGTCGAATCGAACCGGCGCCGCTGGCTCGGCGCCATCGGACTGGGTGTGACTCAGGAAGAGAGTAGTGACGGCGAATCGAATACCGAGCTGGATGGCATCCTGCAATTCCAGTACGACAGCTTTTTATACGACACGCCTAAGCTGGACCTGACGCTAAACCTGCTGCTATTCCCGGGTATCACCGAGGCCGGCCGCGTGCGCTCCAATTATGACCTGACCCTGAGCAAGGAACTGGTCGAGGACTTTTTCCTCAACCTTTCTGTGGGCGGCACTTATGACACCGATCCCACCAGCGCGGACGCGGCCAAATCCGATTACAGCATCACTACCGGGATATCCTACGAGTTCTTGTAGCCGATAATGGTATTTGGCTTTTCGTCAGTCGTGCCTGTGCTCTGGCGCGGTGACGACTCAGGCCACGAGACGGCGCAGACGTGGCCGACGCTGGTCCTGACGGGTCGATAGGCGGGCGGCCCGCATGAGCGCATAGGGAGATGGCCGGGTGGATAGACAAGGCACGGCGCTGGTATTCGGCGCCAGCGGTTATATCGGCACCAACCTGACGCCGCGGCTTGAGGCAGCGGGCTGGCGTGTGCGCGCCGCCGCACGCCACCGGGAAGTGCTCGAGGCAAGGGGCTGGGAGGGCGTCGAACTGGTGGAGGCCGATGCCCTGCGGCCGGAGAGCCTCGACGCGGCATTGATCGGTGTCGATGTGGCGTTTTATCTGGTCCACTCCATGGCCGCCGGGCGCAAGTTTGCGGATATCGATCTCGAGGCGGCACGGAACTTCGCCGCCGCTGCGGCCCGGGTCGGCGTCGGTCGTATCGTCTATCTCGGCGGCCTGATACCGGCGCAGCCAAAATCCCAGCACCTGGCATCGCGGGCCGCCACCGGCGATGTGCTGCGAGAAGGTTCTGTGCCGGTCACCGAGATCCGCGCCGGTATGATCGTTGGACCCGGTTCGGCCGCCTATGAGGTGATCCGGGATCTGGTCAACTATCTGCCGGTGATGATCACGCCGCGCTGGGTACAGTCGCGGTCCACACCCATCGCGCTCGACAACCTGCTCGACTATCTGGTTGGCGTGGCCGCATTGCCGGAAACGGCCGGCCACACCTATGACGTGGGTGGGCCGGAGGTCCTGAGTTATGAGCAGTTGATGCGCCAGTATGGTGATCTGGTCGGTCGGAGTTTCAGACTGCTCAGCCTGCCGGTACTGACGCCACGCCTGTCTTCCTACTGGCTGCGTTTTGTCACCGCGGTCCCAACCCGCATCGCCCGGGCGCTGATCGATGGCCTCGAGCACGATGTGATCGCCGACGACGCGGAGATCCGCAAGCAGATCCCCCTGAACCTGCTCGATTTCAAACAATCGGTACAGGCGGCGCTGGAGGCCGAGCGCAACAATGCACTGGTGGCACACTGGGTCGAAGGATCCATGGTCTGCCGCAATTTCCATCCGGAGTATGCGTTTTATGCCAAGAAGGCCGGTGACGAGGCGGAGACCACCGCCAGTGCCGCTGCCGTCTGGCGCCAGGTCACGGCCTTTGGCGGCATACAGGGGTATTACTACGCTGATTTCCTGTGGTTCTTGCGCCGGCTGCTGGACTGGGTCGTCGGCGGACCCAGCTTCCGCCGCCGGCGCAGGCACCCGGACGATCTGCGGGTCGGCGATGTGGTGGATTCGTGGCGCGCGATCGCGGTCGAACCCGGTCAGCGTCTGACCCTGCTGATGGAAATGAAGGCCCCCGGCGCCGGGGTGCTGGAGTTTGTGATCCGCGATCTCGGAGATCGACGGAAGGTCAGTGCGACCGCTTACTGGCACCCGGCCGGGCCGCCGGGGTTGATCTACTGGTATTTACTGCTGCCGGCGCATCTGTTTTTGTTCAAAGGCCTGACCCGGGCGATCGTCCGTCGGGCGGAGCTGGCCGCCGAGAGGGCCCGATAGCGTCCCGGCAAGGGTCTGCGCCAGCGCGTTGAAGCGGTGAGCGCGACAAACAGCCCCGGGCATGCCGCGCACACCGGTCTGATCTGCGCGGTGATTTGCGACACCCCGACGGGTCTGGTTTAGTTGACGACCGCCCCCAAAACCGGAGATCACCATGCGCGTTGCGTTTGCCACTCTGATGAGTCTTGCTTGCCTTGCCGCCGCCGCACAATCGGTGCCCGACGCGATCCTTGGCAAGGCCGGCCCGCCCACCGGACAGCCGCTCGCTTATTTTGAGGATGATCCGGCCACGCTCGGCTATCTGGCCTTGCCGGAAGGCCCGGGACCCCATGGTGCGGTGATCCTGATCCACGAATGGAACGGACTGGTCGATCGTATCCGGCAGACGGCCGACGCATTCGCGGCCGAGGGCTATGTGGCGCTGGCCGCCGATCTCTATGCCGGGCGCACCGGCAGCAACCGTGATGAGAACATCGCGCTGGTCAAGGAGACCCGTGCCGATCCGGAACGCATGATCGCCAATCTGGACGCGGCGGCGCGATATCTGCGCAGCCGCGGGGATGTTTCTGGCCGGGTCGCCGCGATCGGCTGGTGCTTTGGCGGTGGCGTGGCGCTCAGCTACGCGTTGGGCGGCGAGAACCACGAGGGGACCGCCATCTTTTACGGGAGCCTGCTCGAGGATCCCGAGCAGATGTCGCACGTCCATCACGAGATCTACGGCACCTTCGCCGGAGACGATCGCGGGATTCCACCGGAGCAGGTCGAGCGCTTTGTCGCCGCGCTGCGGGCCGCCGGGATCGACAATGACGTCCATGTCTATGACGACGTCAAACACGGGTTCTGGCTCTATGTGGACAGGGATCCCGAGACCAATCTCGAACCGGCGGCCGATGCCTGGCAGCGCCTGAAGGAATATCTCGACCGCACGATAGGCAGTGCCGAGTAGATCCCGGCGCTGCCAGCGTGCCCTCCCGGGCCTGGGTTTGGCGCAGAGCTCGCCTGCGGGAGGTTCTTGGCAAATCAGCCAAAAGACAAAAACGGGCAGTGGATCAAGGGTTTTCAGCCGTCATCAGGGTATCGTGATGGCTGATATGCGTTGATCGGGAGACAGATTTGCTGACCGCCGTGCGCTATGTGCCCAGACCGCTGCGAGGCCTGATTACCGCCTCGACTCCGGTACCGAAGGACCTTTCCAGCGTAACGACTGCCGCGCGCAAGCTGGAGACAGATCCGGCGTCGCTGGGCATGGAACAGGCCGGCGTAGACGCGATCTGGGACTGCATCGAAGGCATGTACGGCACCGGGATGCATCCCGGGATCTCCTTTGTGCTGCGCCGACACGGCGAGGTCGTGATCAAGCGGGCCATCGGTCACGCGCGTGGCAACGGGCCTGGCGACGAACAGGCTGAACCGGTGGCGATGACGCCGGATACACCGGTGTGTCTGTATTCGTCGAGCAAGGCGATGGCGGCGATGACCGTGCATCTGCTGTCCGAGCGCAAGCAGCTGAGCCTGCTCGACCCGGTCAGCCACTACATCCCCGAGTTCGGGCAGAACGGCAAACATGACATCACCATCTATCAGCTGTTGTGTCACAAAGCCGGGATCCCGACGGTCAAGGCCGAGGATCACGAGGATCTGGCCGAGCTGCTGCTGGACCAGAAAGAGATTCTGCGGCGGCTCTACGCGGCCGCGCCGGAAAAGCCCGGACACCATCATGCCTACCACGCGTTGACCGCCGGCTTTGTGATCGCTGATCTGGTCGAGCGGGTCTCGGGGCTTGGTTTCCGGCGTTTCTTCCGCGAGAACCTGAGCGGGCCCCTCGGTCTGCGCGGTCTCGATTTCGGTGCACGACGCGGCACCCTGTCGAAACTTGCAACCAATTACGTCACCGGCTCCCATCTCAACGCACCCGGTGATATCTATCTGCGCCGCGCCATCGGCACGACCCTGAAACGCGCGGTCGAGATTTCGAATGATCCGCGTTTCTATGCGGCGGTGATCCCGGCCGGCAACGGCGTCGGTACCGCTGACCAGTGTTCGCGTTTCTTCCAGTGTCTGCTCAACGGCGGCGAGCTCGACGGCGTGCGCGTTTTCGAGCCGCTGACCGTACGTCGCGCGGTGGCCGAAGTCGGCAAGGCGGAGCTGGACCGTTCGCTGCTGGTGCCGGTCCGCTATTCAGCCGGGATGATGCTCGGCAGCCGCAGTATCGGTCTCTACG
>Ga0265303_10000238_pt1 | contig 29197 bp, 17 predicted proteins | sample Helome_2_FD_192494 | JGI IMG/M metagenome (GOLD analysis project Ga0265303, IMG submission 192494) | Marine sediment microbial communities from subtidal zone of North Sea - Hel_20160317 (Illumina Assembly) | ecosystem: Environmental > Aquatic > Marine > Subtidal zone > Sediment ... | reverse complement strand
CCCGGGATCCGGTGGCTTTCAAAGATTCCGAGTTGGGTCTCATCCGCCTGAGGGCGTTCGGCGTATTTAATCTTCAGGTGGCTCAGCCGGTACTGTTTATCAACCGCCTGGTCGGAACCCAGGGAATCTATACGACCGCAGAAATTGAGGAATATTTAAACCGGGTGATCATATCCCGCTTTAATGATTACATGGGCCAAACCATCGATTCAATCTTGAACCTTCCGTCCAAATACGACGAACTCTCAAAAGGTCTCTCGGAAAAGCTGCAGGAGGATTTCGGACATTTTGGCATCAACCTGACCCATATTTACATCAGCTCCATCACCCCGCCTCCGGAGGTCCAGGAAGCTATAGACGACCGCAGCCGGATGGGCGTCTTTGATGACATGAACAAACTCATGCAAATGAAAGCGGCGATGGCGATGGAAAAGGCATCGGAAGCCGAAGGCGGATCCGGCATGGGCATGGGCGCCGGGATGGGTTTAATGATGCCTGCCATGTTTGCCCAGTATTTTGCCGGCGGGTTGCCGCAATCCGGGAAAAAGGAAGGTCAGCAGAAATTTTCCTGCCCGGAATGCCATCAACCCATACCGGTTGAGGCCAAATTCTGTCACCAATGCGGGCATCAGCAACTGGTTTTTAATAAATGCAGCGGCTGCAAAAAAAACCTGACCCCGAGTGCCAAATTTTGTTCCCGTTGCGGAAAATCAGTTGAAGACAAGGCTCAAACCAAATCCTGTCCAACCTGCGGCAATGACAATCTGGCTGATTCGATGTACTGTAATGAATGCGGGGAAAAGCTTTAAAAATCGTTCAGGGGTTCAAGGGTTCGAGGTTTGCGTCAATTCCAAACTGCTGATTCTTGATTTACAAACCAGGTACTATTCACCCGAATTCACTTACGATCTTAGGGCATTAGAACGATGAGCGGATATTGCATCAGGGCGACCTTGCATCCGGCCAGAGTACTTAGTCCCGGAGGAAAAGACCCTCCTACCTCTGAACCCCTGAACGGTGAACCCTGAACCTGTGAACGGTTACTACAAACCTTTTCGGAGGTCGTCATCAACTTTCTGATTGAACATCAGTGCCCCCAGTGTGGAGCGCCCGCAATTTTGGAGGAGACAGACCGTCTGTTCGCCTGCCAGTACTGCCGGGTTAATTCGTATTTAATGGCTGACAATTTTTTCCGCTATCTCCTGCCTCACAAAGCCGATGAAAAGCAAGATGTTGTGTTTTTCCCATACTGGCGATTTAAAGGAATGCTTTTTTTCTGCGGACCGTCGGGTATCTCCAACCGCTTTGTTGATGTCAGTCATCAGGCCATCGTAACTCCCTACTTTCCTATATCGGTGGGCGTGCGCAGTCAGGCGATGAAGCTGCGTTTCGTTACGGATGATACAGCGGGCCGCTTTCTGAAACCCCGGCTACCCTTCGAAGAGGTCGCGACCAATTTTGAAAAGCGATTCGGCAAAGCCTTACCCAAACCCATTGTTCACCAGGCGCACATCGGAGAATCCCTCAGCTTGATCTACTCGCCGTTTTTCCTGAAAGACCAATTATACGATGCCATCCTTGATAAGCCGGTATCAGCGAAGACATCTGAGGATTTTAATATCGATGATTTTAAGGGTGGAAGCCCGCAATGGCAAATTCACTTTGTGCCAACCCTGTGTCCAAATTGCGGCTGGGACTTGGAAGGCCGGCGCGATGCCCTGGTGTTACTATGCAAAAACTGCAATTCTTCCTGGTATCCGGTCGGGAAAAAATTGAAGCAGCTTAAATTTGCTCGAATTCCTGGCGATGGTGATAATACCATCTACCTGCCCTTCTGGCGTATACGGGCCAATATTTCAGGCATCAACCTTAAATCATATGCCGATTTGATTCGGATTGCCAACCTTCCCAAAGCAGTGCAAAGCGATTGGGACGATGTCCCTTTTCGATTCTGGATTCCGGCCTTTAAAGTTCGTCCCCAGCTTTTCCTGCGCCTGGCAAGCCACATTACGGTATCCCAGCCCCGGGGGGAGCTAATACCGGAATTGCCCGGTAATCGAATCCATCCCTGCACGCTGCCGGTCAAAGAGGCCATTGAAAGTCTGGCAATCACCCTGGCCAAATTTATGAAGCCACGCAAAACACTGATGGAAACATTCGACAATATCGATATCGCTGCGAAGAGCTTTACCCTTGTTTTCGTGCCTTTTAAAGAAGAACACCATGAGTTTATTCAACCCGAATACCAGATCGCGATTAATAAAAATGTCATTGCCCTTTCAAAAAATTTATAAAAAAATCTAACCCGACCCCGACCATTCTCCATTGAAACTTTATGCATAGGGTGTTATAGCGGTTGTCAAAAAAATCGTTCCGTTGTTCGAGGCTTTTGTTGCAGGCCTTTGATCTTTTTGAATCCGGGATCGGCAGAAACGGCATAAAACGATGCATGTAAACTATGGATATCTTTTGGCGGGCGCCCAGGCAGCCAGAGGAATAGCTGTGATCATAGACGTATTCCGGGCCTTCACCTGCACACCGTTAATGTTTTCGCTGGGTTTAAAAAAATCAATCCTGGTTTCCCAACCGAATGAAGCGCTGGCGCTTAAAGGCCGCAATCAAGATTATATTTTAGTTGGCGAAGTTGGCGGACTTCCGATTGAAGGATTTGATTTGGGAAATTCTCCCAGTCAAATTTTAAGCTGCAGGCCTTCCTATTTTAGCGGTAAGACCGCGGTTCAAAGGACTTCGTCCGGAGTCCAGGGCGCTTTGGCGGCCCTTGAGGTTGCCGATGAAGTTGTGGTGGCAGGTTATTCTATCGCCCGGGCAACTGCGCGCTACATTCTGTCGAAGCAACCGGCGCAGGTCAGCCTGGTGGCCATGGGCTGGGATCTGAAGGAGAGAGCACCTGAAGATGACTGGTGCGCCCGCTACATCGCACACCTGCTTGGAGTTGACGAATACGACCACAACCGGGCTTTGCGTGAAATTCTGTTCAACCGAACGGCACAAAGATTCCTGAGCGCGGATGAACCGGATTTTCCGCCCGAAGACCCGATCCTATGCCTGCAACGCAATGTGTATGGTTTCGCCCTGGGAGTCAGACACGAAAATAACTTGGTCACTATCCAAAAAACAGAAACTCCATGACAATCGGCAGCCGCGGTTGCCAATTCAGTTGGAGCGTATTATCTTAGACATCTGGCCATCAAGGTTGATCTGTGAATTTATTGATGATGGAAAGCGGTATATATGCGATTAAATAACTTTTGGTGCTATCGTCGAATTCTATTTTCTAAAGGTTTTGCATCTGCGGTCTGGAACTCACGAAAGAACGTGGTTGCCTACAATCAGGAACGTCCGTTGCAGGCCGGGCCATATATGGCCGAATTAGACATTACCTATCAGTGTAATTGTCGGTGCCAGATGTGCCAACGTTGGAATGATCCCCGCCGACACGAGTTGAGTTTAGATGAATACATAAAACTTGCCTCTGAGCTGCACGCCATGGGATCACATCAGATTAGTATCTCCGGCGGTGAACCCCTCCTGCGCAACGATGCGTTCCGGATCATAGAAGCTTTTGCCGAACGGGGGATGTCCGTTAATCTATGTACCAACGGTCTATTGCTAAAAAAATATTGTGATCAAATCCGCAGCAGTGGTGCGACGTGCGTGACCATCAGTTTAGACGGTGCCACGGCCGCCAGCCATGATAAAATCAGAGGAATTCCAGGATCATATAACCAGATTAAGGAAGCCATTGAGCATCTTCTCAAAAACCCCAGGTCCTCACGGCCGCTTCTGCGCGTCCGAATGACGGTTTCAAACCGCAACGCCCGGGAGATAGGCCCTTTCTACGAAAAATGGCATAATATCGCCGATGACGTTTTGCTGCAACCGGTCCACCATTGCGCGGATGCTTTTTATACCGGCATGGATGAAACAGATCTGAAAGTCGATCCTGAAATACTGGCCAGACAGTTAGCGGATACCCCTTTTGCCAATGATAATTATATTAAACGCCTGATCGACAGCCTTAAAACCAGTGGATCTTTTCCGCATCAAGCATGCTATGCCGGCGTATTAATGGCCCGGATAGATCCCTGGGGAAATGTTTATCCATGTCTTGAGCAGCATGTCTGCATCGGATCGGTGCGTAATAATGATTTTCAGAGTATCTGGAACTCGGATAATTTTGAAAAAGAACGCAAGCGGTTGGCGAGCAACCGGCCGTGCCGCTGTTGGTACAACAACACCGCACTCATCGGTCACTACGGTAACCTGCTTGGCAGCACACCCGGCAGGGCCGTGAAGGACCTGGCACAAAATCTTTTTTTTGATGACCTGCCATCAGTATTCACTGAAAAAAAATGACTTCATCAAACATGCCTCCCATCGACGTGCTGATCGATCAGTATCTAGATTATCTGCTCATCGAAAAAGGACTCTCCAAGGCCACCCTCAACTCTTACAGCGCAGATTTGATCAGATATCAAGAATTGCTGCACAAAAACGGTGCTGATCGTCTTTCTGATACCGATACCCCCCTCGTCTTAAAACACCTGATCGGTCTGCGAAATTCCGGTTTGGGAGCCAGGTCCCGAGCCCGACACCTGGTTTCCATACGAGGGATTTACCGATTTGCAGTCCAGGAAAAGCTTCTCAAACATGACCCGTCCAGACTGGTTGATCTGCCCAAATTAAGCCTTAAACTGCCGGATGTTCTGGCAGTTGATGAAGTCACCCGGCTGTTAAACACGCCCGACCCCAGCAAACCGGTCGGTGCACGCGATGCCGCCATGCTTGAAGTTTTATATGCGGCCGGCTTGAGGGTCTCGGAGCTGGTAAATCTGAAATTGCAGGACATCAATCTGGAAGCCGGCTTTGTGCGGGTGTTTGGCAAAGGTTCAAAAGAACGCGTGGTTCCCATTGGACAACATGCGCAGACGAAGATCGGTTTTTACATCGAAAATTATCGTAAACTGGCTTTGAAAAATAAGCTCAGCCCTTACCTTTTCATTGCCCGAGCGGGAAAGCCCATCACCCGGCAGGGTTTCTGGAAGCTGTTGCGGCGCTATGCTGATCAAGCGCAGATCCATAAAAAGATTTCCCCCCACAGTCTGCGGCATTCTTTCGCAACCCATCTGCTGGAAGGCGGCGCCGACTTAAGAGCCGTGCAGGTTATGCTCGGTCATGTGGACATATCGACAACTCAAATATATACCCATGTCACCCGCAAGCACCTCAAAGATTTGCACCAAAAGTTTCATCCCAGAGGATAACACTAGATAGAGTTAGGTCTTTTAGTCGGGTAACAGCCGGAAAACAATTAATTTCATTGCCTAATCAAATTCGTCTAAACCTCAAGCACCAAAAAATCCAAACCTCAAATAATATCAAATGACCTAAATTCGAAATTACAAACAGGTGAAACGTCTGCATTCGTATCAATCACAAAATTGCCGGCTACCACAAATTTTCGCTTTGGTAGGAAACAACCGCGATGACGGTATTTGGTCATTGGATATTGTGATTTGGGATTTAGCCTTCGAATGAGCTCAGGGGGGTGAGCTTGTCGAACCATCGGTAAATTGGTGCTTGACAGTTCGCGACTTTTCATTTAAGTGAGATCATTTTATCATTCTGAAATAACAACCTAAATCGATCAACTTGGGCCGACAGGAAAAATTAATCGTGCACTCACAAGATTCAGGTGGAAACCTGCAGGGGTGGTGGCATCCGGAACAAAAACAGCCGCAATCTGATGATCTCGCCTTTCAGGAGGCCCTGCACCGGGTTACCCGTCCTATATACATTGTTAACTTCGACGGACGGACGGCCATCGCGCAGGACGGCAGCATCACCCTTGGCAGTGTCAGGCCGTCCGGATCCGGTGGGTTGCCGCTGATAGGTTATGCTCCCGCTTTGCATCCCCGAAATCTGGGTGATTTGGCCTTTAAAAAAGCTTACAATCTCCGGTACGCCTACATTGTCGGTGCCATGGCCAACGGTATTACTTCCGTTGAAATGGTCGCAGAAATCGGTCGTGCCGGAATGATCGGATTTTTCGGTGCCGCCGGTCTCCTACCCGATCAAATCGAAGCAGCCATTAAGGCGTTGAAACAACGGCTGGGTACGCTTCCTTTCGGTTTCAACCTGATTCACAGCCCTACGAATCCCGAACTTGAATCCACCACCGTCGACCTTTACCTCAGACATGGGGTTATGCTGGTCAGCGCCTCGGCTTATCTGGGGCTTACGCTGCCGCTGGTTTATTACCGGGTCAACAACCTGCACCGGGATAATAACGGAAACGTGGTTTGCCCTAACAAAATCATTGCCAAAGTGTCTCGGGTTGAGGTTGCCCGAAAATTCCTGGAACCGCCACCTGAAAAATATTTAAAACAGCTGATCGAACAGAACCTGATTTCTGCTGACCAGGCTGCCCTGGCCGCTGAAATCCCGATGGCCGATGATTTGACGGCCGAAGCTGATTCCGGCGGGCACACGGACAACCGGCCTGCCTTAACGCTGCTGCCCACCTTGCTCGCTCTGCGCGATGAAATATCAACCCGCAAGGGTTATCGGAACCCTGTACGGGTCGGGCTTGCCGGCGGGATTGCGACACCGGATTCAACTGCTGCAGCCTTTGCAATGGGTGCGGCTTATGTCCTCACCGGTTCGGTAAATCAATCCTGTGTGGAGGCCGGCACATCTGACACGGTCCGCCAGATGCTCGCCGAAGCCGACCAGGCAGACGTCACCATGGCGCCTGCGGCCGACATGTTTGAAATGGGTGTTAAAGTACAGGTGTTAAAGCGGGGCACCATGTTTCCTCAGCGGGCCGGCAAACTATACGAACTTTATAGACGCTACAACCGCTATGAAGAAATACCCCACGATCAACGTGAAATTCTTGAACGGGATTTTTTCCGATGCAGCTTTGACAACGAATGGGAGCAGACCCAACAATTTTTCGCCCGGCACGATCCCAGGCAAATCGAACTTGCCGAGAAAAAACCCAAACATAAAATGGCGCTCGTATTTCGATCCTACCTTGGACGCTCCTCGAACTGGGCCAATGCCGGTGACCAGGCCCGCAAGATTGACTATCAAATATGGTGCGGACCGGCCATTGGTGCTTTTAACCAATGGGTAAACGGCACCTTTCTTGAAAAATGGGAAAATCGAAGAACCGTTACCGTTGCCATGAACCTGATGTTGGGGGCGGCCGCCGTCACCCGGGTAAATTGGCTCCGTCAACAGGAGATTTCCCTGCCCGCCGGGGCAGAAAGATTTTATCCGCTTAACTTAAAGAAAATTTTGCAATTACTGGAAGAGGAAATTTAAAAATCTTTTACGAAGGATAGTGATATTTAATACGCGATAACCGGCAGCCTCAGTGATTTGCGCGGTTGTTTTGCCAGAATTGATGGATGACGCAATAAAGCGCATCTGACCCACGGGATTGCCGTCGGCATCTATCATTTCATCCCTGATGACGCCTTTGGTATAATAAGAAAATCCGGAATCGCCGGTGTCAACATCCGCGGGCCGGCAAATCGCAATTTGATAATATTGAATGGTGTAGCAGTCATCTTTTGTTGATTGGGCACTCCCGGTATAATCGAAATAAAACTTGTGCTCTACCAGCCAATTGTGCAAATCGTGCAGGATTTGTCTGGCCTCCGGTATCGTAAACTTCAGATCCGCCACCAGATATCCCCCCAGAAAAACGGTAAACACTTCATCAGGATTGTATTGCCGCGCATAACCCGACTGTAAACCACCCAGTGGATCCGGTGGCAAAAATTCCCGGGACCACCGTTTCCACCGGGCCAGTTTAATATGAAGCTTTTGTGAGAGTTCCTGGTTGGTATAGAATTTGATCATAATATCAGATTACAGGTTGTATACTTGTTATGTCAATATATCAACTATTTTTTTTTAGCAATGCCTTGAAATGAACTTGAATTAATACTATATTGATTTGTTGTATTGATTTCGAATTTTAAAGGACACCTTGTTGTATGCCTGATAAAAATCCTGTGGCCATTGTCGGAATGGGATGTCTGTTCCCTAAATCCCTTGATCTCAAGGACTACTGGCAATTGCTGTACCACGGCAAAGACGCCATCACGGACATCCCCGAGTCCCATTGGTCGCCGTCTGAATATTTCGACGCTGATCCCAAAAGCCCGGATCGCGTATATTGCAAGCGGGGCAGCTTTCTATCACCCGTCTCATTTGATCCTTCCGAATTCGGTATTCCCCCCTCATCACTGGAAGCGACGGATACCTCTCAGCTGCTGGGATTGTTGGCCGCCAAGATGGCACTCGAGGACTGTGGATACGGTGAAAAACAGGACTTTGATCGGGATCGCACCTCCGTCATCCTCGGGGTTACCGGAACCCAGGAACTGGTTATCCCTTTAAGTTCAAGACTCGGCTATCCCAAATGGCGCAAAGCCCTGGAAGATTCTGGGGTTGATCCGGATAAAACCGAAGAGGTCATCCAACGAATTTCGGATTCTTATATCCCCTGGCAGGAAAACTCATTTCCAGGACTTCTGGGCAATGTAGTCGCCGGCCGAATAAGCAATCGCCTGGATTTGAGAGGTACCAACTGCGTGGTGGATGCGGCCTGCGCCAGTTCAATGAGCGCCATCCATATGGCCATCCTCGAATTGCAATCCGGCAGAAGCGATATGGTGGTCACCGGCGGTGTGGATACCCTAAATGACATTTTTATGCACATGTGTTTTGCCAAAACCCAGGCGCTGTCTGCCACCGGCGATGCCCGGCCATTTTCAAAGGATGCCGATGGAACCGTGCTTGGAGAAGGCATTGGAATCCTGGTATTAAAACGCCTTGAAGATGCTCAAAAAGACGGCAACCGGATTTATGCCGTCATCAAGGGCCTGGGTTCTTCCAGCGACGGAAAATCGCAGAGCATATACTCCCCGAGAGCGGAGGGCCAGGCCAAGGCGCTGAGATCAGCCTATAAAGACGCCGGCATCAATCCTGCCACAGTCGGTCTGATTGAAGCCCATGGCACGGGAACCCGGGTGGGCGACGCGGTCGAATTTGAAGCCCTTAACAAAGTCTTTGGGGAATTTGGCGCCAACGGTTATAAAAGTGCCCTGGGTTCGGTTAAATCCATGATCGGTCACACCAAAGCTTCAGCCGGCGCCGCAGGGTTGATCAAAACGGCCCTTGGTCTTTATCACAAGGTCCTGCCCCCCACTCTAAAAGCTGAATCTCCGGATCCCAAGCTGGACATCGATAACAGTCATTTTTACCTGAACACCAAGACCCGACCCTGGTTTTTGCCTAACGGGAATCCCCGCCGGGCCGGAATCAGTGCCTTTGGTTTTGGCGGCAGCAATTTTCATGTCGTTCTTGAAGAATATAATCCTGAGAAGTCAGAAATATCCTGGGACGGAAGTGTCGATATCATTGCTTTTTCCGCCAACGACATTTCCAAGCTTGCTGGTAAAGTCAGCCACTATAAAGAGGAGGTTGCCCGAAGTCTTTCCCATCGCGAGGCTGGTATCAAAGCGGCTGAATCAAGAAGGCGCTTTTCAGCTGCCCATCCCTACCGACTCCTGATGGTCTGCGATCAAGAATCGGAGCTGTCTGATCTTTTAGACCGCGCCCTGGGTGTATTGGATTCCGAAGGTGTTGGTGATAAAATTATTTCAGAAAATATCTTCTTCGGTGGTCCTGAAATACCCGGCAAATTGGCGTTTGTCTTCCCGGGCCAGGGAAGCCAGTATCTGAATATGGGACGTGATGTGGTTTGCACATTCCCCCAGGCCATGCAAATTCTGGAAAGGGCCAATAAAATCTTTGACGATGAGGCTCTGCTCAGTGACCTGATTTTTCCACAGACAACTTCCGGGGACCAAGACCGCAGACAGCAGGAAGCAAATTTACGTAAAACCGACATTGCCCAGCCGGCGATCGGTGCCATCAGCCTGGCGATGCTAAATGTTTTGCGAAATTTTAATATCAGCCCCGATGCCGCCTGCGGACACAGTTTCGGAGAATTAACGGCCCTGTGCGCTGCCGGCTGGATCGACGAAGATGCCTTGCTGGAACTTGCGATTAAACGGGGCCGTCTCATGGCTGAAGCCGGCGGAAATCAGGACCCACCAGCCGGCGCCATGCTGGCGGTTCAGGCACCCCTGGATGACCTCGAAAATATGTTAGAAAATTCAAGGCCCGAAGTTGTTCTGGCCAATCGCAACAGTCCCAGCCAGGGGGTTTTTTCCGGGCCGACCGCAGCTATTTTTGAAATCGAAAAAATATGCCGGCAAAAAAAAATTAATGCCATTCGCCTGCCTGTGGCGGCCGCGTTTCACAGTGATCAGGTAAAAACAGCTGCCCAGCCTTTTCATCTTGCTCTCAATAAGGTGGCGGTAAATCCGACGTCCATCAGCGTATTTTCAAATACCACCGGAAAAGCGTACGCCGCTGATGCAAGCCAAGCAAGGTCCCTGTTAGGCAACCATTTGACCCAGCCGGTGGATTTTGTCAGTGAGATAAAAAATTTGTATGATACCGGCGTACGAACGTTTGTGGAGATCGGCCCCCGGTCGGTTCTGACCGGCCTGATTTCTGCCATCCTGCAGGATCGGGACATCAATGCCTGGGCACTGGATGCTTCGGCCGGGAAAAAATACGGGATCGCCGATCTGGCCCGGCTGTTGGGACGCCTTGCCTCTTTGGGCTATCCGGTCGCGTTGCCCCAATGGGAGAGCACGGGTTCTGCTGTTCGAAAATCCCGTATGAATGTTCTTTTGAGCGGCACGAATTTCAGGGAACAGAAAACAGAGAGATTGGAATGCGGAATGCGGAATGCGGAATGCGGAACTTCTACAGGCAGAAAACCTACGTTAACCGGCTATAAACCCAGTCGAGTCGAGAACATGGCGCTGAGGGCAAGGAGCAATGAGCAATCGCCGGAAACCAAAAATCATCAACGATTCCAACAATTGAAACCATCCAAGCGAACAGACGAGCATAACAGCCATATGAGCAAAGATAACAGCAAACAATCAGCCTTTATTCTGGATGCCTTGAAGGTGGTTCAGGAAGGATTGAAGTCAATGCAACATCTTCAATCCCAAACAGCTGCCGCTCACCAGAAATTTTTAGAAGCCCAAACAGAGGCCAACCGCTCACTGCAGGCAATGATGCAAAATACTCAGCACCTGGCAGAACAATCTTTGGGTCTTCATTCCGAACCGTTGCAGCCGGTTGCCACCCGGCCGCTGAGCCATGAGGCCCACCAAAAACGCCCGGCTCAAGAAATAATCAGCGAACCGGGGAATTTCGACAATCTTAACGGCCGGATAAGCCCGCCACTGACCACGAATCCGCTGGTCGCAACGACCATTCCTGCCGAAGAAAAATCGCCCGAACAGGCTGCCAATGGTTATGCACAGGCCTCAGAAACCCGGGACTCGGCCCCTGAAGCAATCCAAGCAACCAATCAAACTCCGCAAACAGTTGAAACCACCATGCTGGCGGTTGTCAGCCAGTTGACCGGCTATCCAATAGAAATGCTGGGATTGGACATGGACATCGAGGCTGAGCTGGGCATTGATTCCATCAAGCGAGTGGAAATCCTGTCGACCCTGGAAGAGGTAGTGCCCGATTTGCCCACCGTTTCTCCTGAAATCATGGGCAGTTTAAAAACCCTGGGGCAGATTGTTGAATATCTTTCAGAATACCCCGGATCAGGTGCCCATCAGGAGGAAATGGATAAAACCCGTGAGCCCGCTAAATCGGATCACCGGGAACAATCGCGGCCGGATCCGGATGCGGCAAGAATTCCTCGCAACGTGGTATCAATCGTGGAGGCACCCTCCGTAACTGGCACTCCTCTGACGATTGCCGCCAACCGCAAAATTTTTGTAACTGAAGACAACACTGGTCTGTCTGAACAAATAACAGAGGAGCTGACCCGGCAGGGCATCGGCACGGTCAGAATCTCGTTGGATATCCTCAAATACAAAAAGCAGCTTCCGGCCGCCGGCGGACTGATCATCGTCCAGAATCCTCAATCTGATAAAATATATCAGAATTTAAAAGATGCCTTTGCACTGGCCAAGTATCTGGCGCCTGACCTGATCGAATCGGCTAATCAAGGCGGAGCAATCTTTGCCACGGTCACCCACCTTGACGGCGCCTTTGGTTTGAAAGACAGGCAAACCGACTTACCAGCCCAGGGCGGCCTAGCAGGCCTGGTTAAAACCGCCGCCATTGAATGGCAAAGTGTTTGCTGTCATGCCATCGACATCGCACCGGACTGGTCAGACAACCGTCAAATTGCCGGGGCCGTTGTTGAGGAGATCCTATCACCGGGTCCGGTCGAAATTGGTCTTGATTCAGATCATCGGTACACCGTGGCTTTACAACCTGAGCCCTATCCCGAAGGCCAACTTAGCCTGGCTCCCGGCGATGTGGTTGTCATCAGCGGTGGCGCCAGGGGCATAACCGCATTGGCTGCCCTGGCACTGGCCAGAGAGGCTACGGCCACGCTGGTTCTTTTAGGTCGATCTCCGCAACCCGTGGCCGAACCCGCATGGTTGACTCCGCTAACCGATGAAGTCGCCATAAAAAAAGCCATCTTGGAACATGAATTCAGCGGTCAAAGCGTTACCCCGGTAGAAATCGAAAGGGTATTTAAAGGCCATATGGCAAATCGTGAGATTGCATCCAACCTGGCTGAATTAAAATCAACCGGAGCAGACGCCTATTACTATGAGGCTGACATTCGTAATTTTGAAATGGTTCAAACCGCCGTCAATGACATTCGGGCCAATCATGGTCCCATCGCGGGCATCATTCACGGTGCAGGGGTGCTGGAGGATCGCCTGATTATCGATAAAACCATCGACCAATTCGAGCTTGTGTTTGATACCAAGGTCAAGGGACTTAACAACTTGCTAAAAGCCGCCGGCCAGGATCATTTAAAATATCTGGTTTTGTTTTCCTCGGTAGCGGCGCGAATGGGAAACCGGGGTCAGGCCGACTATGCCATGGCCAACGAGGTATTAAACAAGATGGCCCTGAATGAATCGATGAAGCGACCGGATTGCCGGGTTGTGGCGATTAACTGGGGGCCCTGGGACGGTGGAATGGTCACGCCTGCTTTGAAAAGCGAATTTGAGCGCCACGGCATCCACCTGATCCCGGTCGATAAGGGTGTTCAGTGCATGCTGGATGAAATGACGGCAGGGTTAAATAGCCCTGTAGAGGTTGTCATCGGTACCGAAATCAGCGACAGTGGTGAAAATGTCACCCGGGAAATAAAACGACCGGAATTGGTGAAACCGTCACCGGCTGTAAAAAAACAGCAATTAGCGCTTTCCTTCGAACGGGAAATCGGTGTGGCCCATTACCCCATATTGACATCCCATGTCATCGACGGCAAACCGGTGGTGCCACTGGCTTTAATGACCGAGTGGTTTGCCCACGGCGCCCTGCATGAAAATCCCGGTCTGGTTCTTCATGGTTTGGATGATATACGCGTTTTAAAAGGAATTCGCCTGGATTCTGAGAAAAAGCACATTCGACTTCTGGCCGGTAAGCTTAAAAAGAATGGCGAATTCTATGAGGTACCGGTTGAATTAAGAGACGGCCAAAAGTCCGGACAGGATATAATCCATTCGAGCGCCAGCGCCATTTTGAGCGATCAATTGCCGCCAGCACCGTCTTATCAGTTTTCGAAAGCCATGGTTGCCAAAGCCTATACCCAAAAAATTGAAGATGTTTATGATAAAGTTCTTTTTCACGGCAATCAACTTCACGGAATCCGTAAAATTGTCAGTTGCTCATCGCGGGGAATGGTGGCGCATATATCACCAGCCCCTGCCCCGGACGAATGGATATCCGCACCGTTGAGAAATCAATGGATTGGTGATCCGCTGGTTCTTGACAGTGCATTTCAAATGGCAACCGTATGGTGTTTTGAAGAGAAGGGAATTGTGTCTTTGCCAAGTTACGCTGCCTCGTACCGGCAGTATTGTTCTCAATTTCCTTCTGACGGGGTAACGGCAGTACTGGAGATAAAAGAAGCAACGAGCCGCAAAATGCGCGGGAATTTTATATTTCTGGATTCCAATGATGAGATCGTGGCGGGTCTGTCCGGTTTTGAGGCAATAATGGATCCATCTCTGCTCAAGGCCTTTAAGCCGCAATATAAAGCCTCAGCATAATTACTTTAATATTTCCGATTGAATATTTAAGGTTCACTTGCGTGAGATCAATTTTATAAGACCTATTTAAAAAATGGCTGAGCGAAGCGATCTCCACAAATATTCAATTTTCAATATTCAATAGTCATTTCCAGGTTATACCGCTTTTTCGATTCCCCTGTGAATATCTGCCGGGATCCCGCAAAAATCAATGGGCTCGATTGATGCGACAAAGCTTTTGCATGACGCGCAGAATTTTTTGGGTATCCCGCGACCGCTCCAGAGCAGCTTCATCCTATGAACAACGCCACATTTAGGACAGATGCACTCGACGGTAAGACCGTCACGATGATTTTTACTGCCGGGGTGAACACCCTCCAACTCATCCGCCAAACGATTGCTGTTGCTGACTACATGCATTTCCATATCTCCCCCTTAGGTTATACCGCTTTTCAAAAAATTGTTTTATATGGTATAAGTGGTTGTAGAAAAAACGTCTGAATATCAGGACTTTTTTTTTGACAATCACTAAAGAAGTCAGATCAACAAATTCAATTCCGCGCTTTAATCAACTCCTTTTGTTTTTCTCATATTTCTTGATGAGTTCCTCAATGGCCTCTTCCAGAAGAACGCCGATGGATTTGTCCTCGTCAACTGCAAGATGTTTCAATGCCTTAAGGCGCTCGGCATCAATTCTGGTAGAAAATGTTTTTTTATTCCCCATGCAAGTATAATTATAATATTTATTTCTTTATTTCAAGTAATTTTTTTATAAATTAATAATTATTTTATTATAAAAATAATTACATTATTATAAAAAAAACATAATATTTAAAACAATAATGTCATATTTCTATTTAAAATGTTCGAAACAGGCGTTGTTATAATGAATAATCTTGGTGAAGGAGGATGAACTGACCAGGTGTGATAATCCTATAACTTCTTGACATCGAAAAGTGACTGCTGATAGGCTATAATCCTCCAAATTGTAGATATGCGCCCAAGGCGCACAAGCCCACCCGAGGCAAATAAACGTTCAAGGCCCTGATAAAATGAAACTTCAACGATGCTTAAAAATTCTGGAGCTTGAAACCATCGGCACTCTCCAGGAAGCCAAGCAGGCCTATAAGGATTTGGTTCGAGTGTGGCATCCGGATCGGTTTCAGAGTAATCCTCGGCTAAAACAGAAAGCGGATCAAAAGCTAAGGGAAATCAATCTGGCCTATAAATATTTGCTTAACTATATAGAGTCAAATCAGACCGGGGGAATAGCCATACCAAAGATCACTTCACCGAAATCGCCATCTGGGATCGATATAGCTAATTATGCTAAGCAATCGGGAGCCCATCGGCCTGGAAGGGATTCGCGTACAATGGTGGAAAACCAAAACCCGAATTCCACCCGATTTGCAGATCCCGCTACCAAAGACCGACCGCGAACTTCTTCCATCGGCCGATTCGTTTTGATAGCCTTTTTGTGTGTCTTTGTGGCTATTTCAGCACTGGTTATCTACTTCTTGTCTAATACTGATAAACTAGCTTCAAAGTCCAGTGGAATGGCATCTAAAGCCTTGGAAAAAATCGTAGATAAGCTGGAAAAAAACGAAACAATTCCAAAAAATAACCCCTCGGTTCAAGGGATCACTCAAGAACTGGACCGGGCGACCCAGTCTTCGGAATCAGATAATAAATTTGCAATTCATCTCGACAGTGGCAGTATTATCATGACCGAGGTGTGGTGGGAAGAAAGCGATATGATTATGTATCGAGTAGACGGCGGATCCATGGGAATTGAAAGAAGCAGAGTTAAAAAAATTGTCAAACGATAGCCTTCCACAGTTCAAACCACTCCCCTGATGATGATCAAGAAAAGCAGTTTTGATGCCATCGTGATTGGAGCCGGACCGGCCGGATCCACCGCGGCCTATCTTCTGGCCCAAAGCGGATTTCATGTTCTTGTGCTTGATAAGAGGCAATTTCCCCGCGACAAGCTTTGCGGAGGACTTTTAACTTACAAGACTGTCAAACTGCTGGAAAAAATTTTTCATACCTCCTCCGATTACCTGGCATCCAATCAAATTATTTCACACCAGAGTTCCAGGTATGGTGTAAATCTACGCGACAAAGCCTGCATTCGAGGAAAGCTGAAATATCCCTTTCATTTTGTAGACCGACAAATTTATGATTCTTTTTGGCTGAATAAGGCCCGCCAAGCCGGGGCCGAATTCAGATCCGGAGTTAAAGTCATTTCTCTGGACCCGATTAAAAATCAGGTTATTACCGGCAACGGTCACCGTTATTCAGCAACGTATATATTGGGGGCCGACGGAGCACCAAGCAGGCTGTGCAGATTGCTCACGGCCGGGGGATTTATTAAAAAAGAAAAAAAATCAGGAATGGCCATTGCAATGGAACTTATTGTTTCACAAAGCCTGACACCGGCACTGCCTGATTATCCGGTTATCTACCTCGGCCACATTCGGTGGGGATATGCATGGTGTTTTCCCAGAAAAGATCTTCGGGTTTTGGGCATTTGCGGGTTAAGCGAAAAGTCAGGCAAGTTTCTGAAACGTGGTATGATCCAATTCTTAAAAACGACTAGAATCTCAGCTGACAATATCTGCGCCGCCAAAAGTCATGCCCTGCCCTATGGGAATTACCTGACTCAGCCGGGCTACGGCAATATTTTACTGCTGGGCGACGCCTGCGGCCTGGCCGACCCTCTGCTCGGTGAGGGAATTTATTATGCTCACAAAAGTGGGCAACTTTCGGCGCTGGCGGCCATACAGGCATACCCCAATTCGCAAAATGCCTTCAGAATATACAGACAACATCTCTATGCTAATATTATTCCGGAACTCAAATTCGCCCGGCTCGGCCGACAGATTCTTTTCTCTCTTCCGGGATCCTGGCCTGGAGTGATTTTATCTACTTTGCTTAAAATCAATCCTCGCATATGCGAAGAGACCATCCAGGGTCAACGGTCTTTTAGATGGTTTCGTCGGGTCATCACAGACAGCCGAAAGTAAAACAAAAATCAATAAAAGCGAAAAAAAACGGGGTGAAAAAAATTCACCCCGCAAATGGCCCTGTTAGGCCGATTGGACACTTCTACCGATTAATTAAGACAGAAGACAAATGGCTTGCTAACCGCTGACATAGACTCCACGTCCTGACTTCTTGATTCTGCCTTCCTTCGACGCCCGGAACACTATGTTGCGAACTTTTTTATCATCAAAACCTGTCTTTTTCTTCAGAGTTGGAACATCTACGCCCTTTTTAGATCGCTTTACTATTTGTAAGATCTTATCGGTAGCGGTCACTCCTGCGGCTTTTTTTCTGGCCACTGCTTTCTTGGCCGGAACCCTCTTGGCCGTTGTTTTCTTGGCCGGTGCCTTTTTAACGGCTTTGGCTTTTTTGACAGCTTTCTTTTTAGTGACCTTTTTTGCTTTCGGCGTCGGCTCATGAGCCTTGATTAACTTTTCCAGCTTTTTCTCTAGCGCCTTAATATCTTTTTTCACCGCATGCAAATCTTTCTTTAAAATAGCCATTTTCTTACTCCTCCTTCAAGTTTAAAAAAAATTTTCGTTTAAGTAAATCTGCCATCAAACGACTATAACTGCAAATTAATTTAGCCAAATATACTATATAGATTATGTATATCAAACGAAGTATTATTGTCAAGCAATAACACAAAAGAATTAAGTAGATTAGACAAATTTTCTTTGTCTTTATCTCCTGTGTGGCAAATCACTCACTTTTCTTGTCAAAAGAACTTGGCGCCAAGAACAATAAAAATTATTCGACCTTGTATCCAACCCACCTTGTTTTAGGTTTGCCGATAATTTCTTTTCACTGCCTGCTTTGAATTGATCATCAGGTTTGCTTCTTAATAAACTTGACAAGCAATGGATGGGAACTATGGTCATTTTATAGTTATATTATTTATTCAGGAACTTTTCACCGGAGATGCAAAACCAAATGAAATTACTAAAGCTGTTTTTCTTGCTTTCGCCTTTTGAATTCGATATAAAAAATATTTTTAAAAGCAGATTGGACTTAAGCCTATATTTTCTTATAGCACAACTGACGACTGCGATCTTATGACCCCAAGTGCACCCATTGCCGTGGTTGGGATGGCCGGGCTTTTTCCCGGTGCCTCTAACCTGGAAATCTTCTGGCAAAACATCATCAATAAGGTATCCGCTGACGTTGAAGTCGGTGAAGACCGCTGGTCGGTAGATCCCGCTTTCATGTATCATCCGGATATTCAAACAGACAAAGCTTATTCGAAGCGTTGCTGCCTGATAAATAATTTCAAATTTGATCCGGCCGGCATTGATCTTGACCAAAGTTTGATATCATCACTCGACCCGCTTTACCATCTCGTCCTGCATGTCGGCCGAGAAGCCATCTCCGGGATTCCGCCATCATCTTTAAACCGTCAACGAACCGGCGTCGTTCTGGCTGCGATTGCATTGCCGACGGACGCTGCCGCAGCGGTCACCAGTGATATTCTGGGATCCGCATTTGAAGGAAAACTATTTGGCGATGCTGCTCCGGGTTTGTTCAATAATCGGAGTAAGCCTTATACCCGGTCCCAATATCTTGCCAATCGTGTCACCAGCCTGCCCGGATCTATTCTGGCCCGCGCGTTCGATCTTGGCGGCGGCACATATACCCTGGACGCCGCATGCGCATCATCCCTCTATGCCGTTAAGCTGGCCTGTGATGAACTGAATGCCCATCGGGTTGATGCCATGCTGGCCGGTGGCGTTTCAAGGCCCAGTTGTTTGTTTACCCAGGTTGGTTTCAGTCAGCTGCGTGCTTTATCACCCTCCGGGCGTTGTGCCCCCTTCGATCAAAATGCCGACGGCCTGGTTGTGGGAGAAGGCGCCGGAATTCTGATTCTCAAACGTCTGGCGGACGCCGTGCACGACCAGGATCATATATATGGGCTGATACACGGCGTGGGGCTTTCCAATGATATGCGCGGCAATCTCCTGGCACCGGATAGTGAAGGCCAGGTACGCGCCATGCGCAAAGTCTATGAATCCTGCAACTGGTCTGCCCATGATATTGATTTGATTGAGTGTCATGGCGCCGGAACACCGCGCGGGGACCTGACCGAATTGCAGAGTTTAACAGAGTTGTGGGGAGAATCCGGTTGGCAAAAAGGTCAATGTGCGATCGGTTCGGTCAAATCCATGATCGGTCATTTGTTGACTGCCGCCGGCGCTGCCGGCCTGATTAAAACCCTTCTGGCATTGCAAAATAAAATTTTACCGCCTTCCTTGAACTATGAAAAACCTCCTTCCAACAGCCCCCTGCCGGACGGTCCTTTTCGAGTACAGACCCAGCCGGCACCCTGGAATCGCAGAAAAAATAAGATCCCACGGCGAGCAGCGGTAAGCGCCTTTGGTTTCGGCGGCATCAATGCCCACCTGCTGCTGGAAGAATGGGTGCCGAAGGCGAATCGGGGATTGGGGATTGGGGATCGCAGGAATACATCAATACCAAAATTCGAAATCCGAAATCCAAAATCCGAAATCGCAATAGTTGGTATGGAAGCTGTTTTCGGATCATTACCCTCGTTGCGCGAATTCCAGGAAATAATTTTCAATGGAGATACCAATATTGATAGACGTCCGGAGCATCGCTGGAAAGAATGTGATAAGGTTGCCGGCCGCTATCTAGAAAATTTTGAGCTAACCGGCGGTTTTATGGAAGAGCTGTCCATCGCGCCCGGTGAGTTTCACATACCACCCAAAGAAATCCCGGATATTCTCCCTCAACAGCTGCTGATGCTGAAAGTGGCGGCAACTGCATTGAAGGATGCCGGATTTCCGCTGCAGGAAGAGCGGCCCGCTATGGGGGCGATCATCGGCATTGATTTTGATTTCGAGGCCACCAATTTTCAACTGCGCTGGCATCTGGGCAATTTGCTCCCTCAATGGACTAAAAAATTAGGTTGGAATCTGTCACATGATGAATTAGATGCCTGGATCGAATCCTTGCAAGATACCTGCAACCCGCCACTGACGGCACCGCGCACCCTGGGCGCACTGGGGGGGATTGTCGCCAGCAGAGTTGCCCGGGAATTTCGCCTCGGGGGCCCCAGTTTTGTGGTATCCTGCGAAGAAGCGTCCGGCTTAAAAGCTCTAGAAATCGGGGTCAGGGCCCTGCAGCAAAATGAGGCCGAAGCATTTTTGGTGGGTGCCGTGGATCTAGCGGGCGATGTCCGCAATATTATTCTGGAAAATCAGGCAAGACAATTTTCGCGCAACCTTCAAATTCGACCTTTCGATCGGGATGCAGACGGCACCCTTCCCGGCGAAGGGGCTGCGGCACTGGTCATCAAGCGCCTGGACCGGGCCATAAAAGACGGTGACCGGATCTATTCGTTGATTAAGGGGATTGGCGGCGCCAGCGGAGGCGGTATTGATAAAAGTCTGCCGTCACTGAATGCTTATACCCGCTCACTTACCCGCTGCTTTCGGGATGCCGCTGTTGAACCGTCAACCATAAGTTTTATAGAAACTCACAGCGGCGGCAATCCGTCGGAAGACCGCCTGGAAACCAGAGCACTGCACGAGTTCTTTTCAGATAGTGATGGCTCCTGCGCGATCGGTTCGGTAAAGGCCAACGTCGGACATACCGGGTCTGCTTCTGCCCTGGCCGCCGTGGTTAAAGCCAATTTATGTCTTTATCATGAAATTATTCCCCCGCTAACAAACTTCAGTGTTCCTGAAAATTCGCTCTGGCATCGTGAATATTTTCACATCCCGATCTACCCTCAGTTCTGGTTAAGAAATCGCCAGGAAGGGCCGCGTAAGGCCATGGTTGGCGCCATGACCCCCGACGGCAATTGCATGCACATCATACTGGAAGGTATTGATTATCAGCAAAGAAGCGAATTGGCGGATGGGGTTTTGCAAAAGGTTCAACTGGAAAGAAAAAGGCCTCTTGGCTTTCAAAACCCTGGGATCTTTATCGTTGCTGGAGACAACCAACAGGCTCTGCTTGCCGGCCTTGAGGCCCTCAATCAGAATGTCGACATGCAGCTGGACGCTCAAGACCCTCACTGCCACAAACAGGTCACCATGGAACAGGTTGCCCGCCAGTGGTATATAAAAAATGGTGACCAGTTAGAGTACCCTCAGGCACTGTCAATTGTGGCCGCTAATTTTTCGGATCTGAAAAAGCAAATTGCTGAAGCACAAACAGCCGTCTTATCAAACAGCCCCCGGAAAATTAAAGGCAACAGCGGCATTGGTTTTTCACCCCTCCCCATCGGCAAACAGGGACAGCTGGCGTTTGTATTTCCGGGTTCAGGCAGCCATTATATTGGTATGGGCCGGAATATAGGCGTTCACTGGCCTGAAATTTTGCGCCATATGGATGCCCGCACCCGGCAGTTAAAGTCCCAACTGCTGCCGGATTGTTATGTTCCCTGGAGGGTCTCGTGGCAGCCGGGATGGCAAAAAGCCGCTTATGAGAAAATCATATCCGATCCTCTTAACATGATTTTCGGGCAGGTGGTTCATGGCGGTATGGTCGCCGACCTGGTCAAATATTTTGATATTAATCCTTCGGCCGTAATCGGATACAGCCTGGGAGAGTCAACGGGTTATTTTGCCATGGGCGTCTGGCCCGAACGTGGTGAGATGCTCCGGCGCATGCAGCAAACGGATTTATTTACCCGTCAACTTGCCGGCCCCTGCCTTGCCGCGCGAAGCCTGTGGGATATTGCCCCGGATGAAGATGTTGACTGGTGCGTGGCGGTCGTAAACCGTTCGGCTGATTCAGTGCACCCAACGGTTGATCGCTATACCACCGCCCGTTTATTGATTATCAATACGACCGATGAGTGCGTTATTGGGGGACGCAGGCATGATGTGAGTTCCGTTATCAAAGCACTCAAATGCGAGGCGATATACCTGGATGGTGTGGTCACCGTCCATTGCGATGTATTAAAACCGGCAGCTGAAGCGTATCGGCAGCTGCACCTTTTCCCGACCCACCGGCCTGATGGAATTCGCTTTTACAGCTGTGCCCTTGGCCGGGCCCATGACTTGACGAGCGAAAAAGTGGCATCTTCCATTCTAAATCAGGCTCTGCACGGTTTTGATTTCACGACGACCATTAATCAAGCTTACCGCGACGGGGTTAGAATATTTTTGGAAATGGGTCCCTATTCTTCGTGCACCCGAATGATCAGCAGGATCCTCAAAGATGCCCCCCACCTGGCTATATCCGCGTGCAATCGGGGAGAAAATGATTACACCACGATCGCCAAGGTACTGGCCACACTCATCGCAGAGCGGGTGCCGGTTGATCTGGATAAACTCTACGGAACCCGGGCTTATGCGCCGAAGATGATTGAGCCGGTCATAAAATACTCTGGCAACCCCATCAAAATCACCATCGGCGGCAAAGCGCCCTCGCCTGCTTTGCCGATAACAACAGGCAACAGGAAGAGGGCAGAGACATTGGAATTCGGATTGCGGAATGCGGATTTCGGAATTTTGGAAGGTGCAGAAAAGCATAAGGGATCGGGTGTCCCGGGTCCAGCGACCGGTGACCAGCCTTCGACGAGCTCAGTCGAGTCGAGACCCGAGACCGACAGTCCATTTTCAGAATTGCTTGAAACGGCTTATCGGATTGCCCGCAGTACGGCAGAGGCCCATAAAAAATTTTTAAAACTCTCCGAAGAAGCTTCCCGCTCCTACGCTGAAACCTTTGATCTTCACACCAAACTTCTGGATCGCGCCATGCAGGAATCCGCAGACTCAATTCCTGCTGAAACGTCCCACATCGGCAATTCAGAAATTCCGCATCCCACATTCCGCATTCCGCATTCTCAACCTGTTTTTTCACGCCGGCAGTGCCTGGAATTTGCCACCGGATCCGCCGGCAGCGTGTTGGGACCCGAATTTGCCGTAGTGGATTCATACCCGGCCAGAGTGCGTTTACCCGATGAACCCTTAATGCTGGTGGACCGCATCTTGACGATCGAAGGTCAAAAAGGCGTCCTCGGACCCGGTCGTATCGTCACCGAGCACGATGTATTGCCTGGGGCATGGTATCTGGACGGTGAACACGCACCGGTGTGCATCTCCGTCGAAGCGGGTCAGGCCGATCTTTTTCTGTGCGCCTATCTGGGCATTGACCTGGTGGTGGCGGGCAAAAGAACCTACCGCTTGCTCGATGCCACCGTCAAATTTCATAGCCAACTGCCTGTCCCGGGGCAAACCATTCGCTATGAAATTGAAATTTCGAAGTTCATTCGTCAGGGAGAAACATATTTGTTCCTGTTTAGCTTTAAGGGTTTTATCGATAATGTGCCGCTGATTACAATGACCAACGGTTGTGCCGGATTTTTCACGGAGGCGGAGGTAACCAATTCAGGCGGTATTATCCTTACCGAAGAGGAGATGCAGCCGGTTGCCGGAAAAAAGCCGGCAGATTGGCAAAAAATTGTGCCACTACAAAAGGAAAGATACGATGACCTATCGGTGCAGGCTTTACGGGAAGGCGACTTGGGTCGATGCTTTGGCAGGCTGTTTAACGGTATTACCCTGGCAGAATCACTCAGGCTGCCAGCCGGCCGCATGAAATTGATCGATCGCATCCTGGACCTGGATCCGGCCGGCGGTAAATATGGTTCAGGTTTGATTCGGGCGGAAGCAGACATCCATCCCGATGACTGGTTTTTAATCTGTCATTTCGTCGATGACAGGGTCATGCCCGGAACTTTGATGTATGAATGCTGTGCTCACACGTTAAGAGTATTTCTGCAACGCATAGGTTGGGTAACCGAAAGACCGGGGGTATGTTATGAGCCGGTTATCGGTGTTGAAAGTACCTTAAAATGCCGGGGCCCGGTTACCCCGAATACCCGCAAGGTTATTTATGAAATAGAAATCAGCGAAATCGGATACAAGCCGCAGCCCTATGTCATTGCAGATGCCCACATGTATGCCGACGAACATCGGATCGTTCATTTCAAGGATATGTCCATACAAATGAGTAACATCACCAGGGACGAAATCGAGTCCTTCTGGAAAAACAGGATAACGCCAACGGATGTACAAACTTGGCCCTCCCCACAAACGCCATTGTTTGATCACGAACAAATGCTCGAATTTGCCAGCGGCCGCCCATCAAAGGCATTCGGCGCCCCTTACGAACCTTTTGATAAGGACAGATTCATCGCCCGTTTACCTTCTCCCCCCTACCTGATGATTGATCGCGTCCGTCGCATCGCGCCCCAGGCCTGGGACTTAAAACCCGACGGGTGGATTGAGGCCGAGTATGACGTCCCCCCGGATGCCTGGTACTTCAAGGCCGATCGCACCCCGGCGATGCCGTTAAGCATAATTATGGAGGTTGCTCTGCAACCCTGTGGCTGGCTGGCAGCCTATATGGGATCGGCCCTTATGAGCGAGAATGACCTCAGATTCAGAAATTTGGGCGGCAAGGCAATCCTTTTTCGCGAAATACTGCCGGACGCCGGAACGCTGAGTATCAAATCACGGTTGACCCGGGCTTCGGCAGCCGCCGACATGATCATTGAACACTATGATTTTGAAGTCTGGCAACCGGATCACAAACTTTATGCCGGCAATACCTATTTCGGTTTCTTCACCCGGGAGGCATTGGCCCAGCAGGAAGGCATCCGCAAGGCCGACCGCCAGGAGTACAACCCAAGGCCGGAAGAAATTAAATACGGCCGGACAGCTGAGATAGTTGATTATGCGCCCCTGTCACCCCTGGATCCGGAATTCGACCGGGCTTCCGGATTGGCGCTGCCGGCCAAAGCAATTCGCATGGTGGACTGCATCGAAACCTTTTTGCCGGAAGGGGGTCCCGCGGGATTGGGTTATATTCGCGGAACCAAACCGGTTGATCCGCGGGAATGGTTTTTCAAAGCCCACTTTTATCAGGATCCAGTATGCCCGGGTTCATTGGGAATAGAATCATTTATTCAGCTACTCAAGTATATGGCCCGGATGCGATGGCCGCATTTGATTGAAACACACCGCTTCGGTCTGTTAACCGAAGACGCACACAGCTGGACCTATCGGGGCCAGATACTGCCCCAAAACCGGTTGATTACCGTCGAAGCCTCTATTACCGGTATCCAGGAAAACCCGGATCCAAAAATAACCGCGGATGGCTATCTGCAAGTCGACGGACTCTATATTTATAAAATGGAAAATTTTGGCATTGAACTGTTAAATTTTTAAAGTAAATTTTTAAAGTTTATATTTTAACCAACCAATATATAACGGATATTTTATATGTTATATTCTAATGTCTACATCGATTCCTTCGGCTATGAACTACCTCCCAATGTCATTACCTCCGACGATCTGGAAAAGCGTCTGGAACCGGTTTATGAGGCACTTCATTTCAATAAGGGACAACTGGAGGCGATTACCGGGATTCGAGAACGCCGGTTCTGGGACCCGGATTTTAACATGCACACTGGCGCCATAAAAGCTGCTCGAAAAGCGCTGGATGTTTCCCGTATCACTCCGGATGATATCGGCATGCTGATTTACGGCGGCGTTTGCCGGGATAATCTGGAGCCGGCCACCGCCTGTGCGGTCGCCCATGGTCTGGATTTAGGTCCTGCCACTCAGATTTATGATGTTTCCAATGCCTGTCTGGGAATTTTAAACGGCATGGTGCAAACCGCCAATGCCATTGAACTGGGGCAGATTCGCGCCGGCTTGATCGTATCCTGCGAATCCGCCCGTCAGATCATTGATATCACCATCGATCGGTTGCTCAAAACCCAGGACATGGAAGTTTTTAAAAAAACCATCGCCACCCTGACGGGAGGTTCCGGTGCGGTTGCAGTTCTGCTGGCGGATCGATCTTTATCCGAATCCGGCCATCGGATTCTGGGGGGCGTTGCCCGCAGCGCCGCCGAGCATCACCGCTTATGTGTGTGGGGACCGGACACCGGTATACCTGCCAGCGGTTTGCACCTGATGGAAACGGATTCCGTCGCTGTTCTTCAAAATGGCGTGCCGCTCGGCATCGAAACATTTAGCGCCTTGCGTCAGAAAATTGCCTGGACAGACGATCAGCCCGACAAAATAATCTGCCATCAGGTGGGGGCGACCCATCAGCGCAATATCCTGGATGCCATCGGTATTCCGCCATCAAAAGATTTTACAACGTTTAAATATCTTGGAAACATAGGTACGGTGTCCTTGCCGATCACAGCGGCCATAGCAGATGAAAGAGAGTTTTTGCTGCCCGGCGATCGGGTCGGATTCCTGGGAATCGGAAGTGGACTAAACTGCCTGATGCTGGGGATGGAATGGTAAAAAGATATTTTGGAATTCGGAATGCGGATTTAGGAAATTTAGGCGATCGAGAACAGACTTCAGAGAGGACTCAAAAGCGAGAACGCAGATCAAAACCCGGTAGAAGAAAACATCGAAACTAACTAATCGATCAAAACGACATGCTGAAACGAAAACCCATCGACATATCGGAATTCAAACACCTGTACCCGTTTAAATCCCACTACATGGATTTAGACGGCCTCCAATATCATTATATAGATGAGGGCAGTGGTGAACCGGTTGTGATGGTCCATGGCAATCCGACCTGGTCTTTTTACTATCGAGAATTGATTAAATCCCTGAGCGGACAATATCGCACCATCGCTCCGGATCATATCGGCTGCGGGTTATCAGATATACCGCCACCTTCACAATATAACTATACCCTCCAGACACGGATAGACGATCTTGACCACTTAATTGGAACCCTGACCGGCTCGGAGAAAATTACGCTGATTCTTCACGATTGGGGCGGAATGATTGGCATGGCCTATGCCCTCAGACATCCCGAAAAAATAAGCCGGCTGATCGTTTTGAATACGGCAGCGTTTTTGCCACCGGATGCAAAAAAAATCCCGTTGCGATTGCACCTGATTCGTAATTCCGGCCCGCTGGCCGCCATTGCTGTTCTGGGATTCAATCTGTTTGCGGTTGGCGCCCTCTATATGGCATCCCAGCGCGGCCTTGCCAGGGACGTCAAACGCGGGCTTACCGCACCTTACAACTGTTGGAAAAATCGTATCGCCACTTTAAAATTTGTCCAGGATATTCCCCTGGGAGAAAAAGATCCCAGCTATATGCTTGTGCAACAGGCCGGCGAACAACTTCACATTCTATCTAAGTTACCCGTGTTAATTTGCTGGGGGCAACATGATTTTGTATTTGACTCTGATTATCTCGCTGAATGGCAGCGCCGCTTTCCCGATGCCGAGGTTCATCGCTTTGCGGATGCCGGCCATTACGTCCTTGAAGATGTTCCCGAAAAAATCATACCGCTGATAGATCGATTTTTGAGCCTGCACCCCCGGGATGCGGACAGAATGCAGAGGACAGAAGGCAGAAAACAAAAGGCAGATGACTGAGAGCAGATTTCCCGGTTTCATATCGTCAAGCCTTATGCGCTCTGCCCTATGCCATGAACCCTTAACTCGTAACCCGTAACGCGAAACCCGAAAAATGAGCCCATCGGATCACAATAACAACGATTTCGTTAATATCGCCGCCTATCTGAATCGGGCGGCCGAAACCCAACCCTATAAACGTGCGGTTGTCTATCCGGCCGGACGGGATAAACATGGACGGGTTACCTATTCGCACCTGACCTTCTTACAGCTTGATCAGGAGTCGGACTATCTGGCCCATGGATTGGATGCTGCCGGTATTACCCGGGGAATACGAACCGTATTGATGGTTAAACCGAGCATCGAATTCTTTGCATTAATTTTTGCTATATTTAAAACCGGGGCAGTACCGGTGGTGGTAGATCCGGGAATGGGAATCCGGCGAATGGTTGCCTGTTTTCAGTCTACGCGTCCTCAGGCATTTATCGGTATTCCCCTGGCCCATGTGGTGCGCACCGTTTTTCCCGGTTTTTTTAATACCGTCAAAACCTGGATTACCGTAGGCCGACGCTGGTTCTGGGGAGGCCGCACCTTAAAACAAATCCGACAAATCCAAGCCGGGCCTTACACCATTGCCAGAACCGGCCGGGATGACACAGCAGCCGTGCTCTTTACTACCGGCAGCACAGGGCCGGCAAAAGGCGCGGTGTACAGCCACGGAAATTTTGATGCCCAGCTCAAGCAAATCAAAACCCATTTGCGCATGTCAGCAGATGAAATTGACCTGTCAACATTTCCGCTGTTTGCCCTGTTTTATCCGGCCCTGGGAATCACATCAGTGATTCCTGATATGGACCCCACCCGGCCGGCCCAGGTAAATCCGGAACGTATCATCGAAGCCATAGAAAACCTTGGGGTAACCAACATGTTTGCCTCACCGGCGCTCTTACATCGTGTCGGCAGTTACGGCAAAAAAAATAGTGTCAAGCTGCCTTCTCTAAAGCGGGTCATTTCAGCCGGTGCGCCGGTATCAGCGGATAATATCGAACAGTTTAGCGCCCTGCTGGTTGAAAATGCTGAAATCCACACCCCTTATGGGGCGACCGAAGCCGTCCCGATCATATCGATCAAAAGTAAGGAGATACTTACGCAAACCCGTCAATTGAGCGAAAAGGCATATGGGACCTGCATCGGGCGGCCGATCAACGACATTGATATCCGCATTATCAAAATCAGCGATGAACCGATTCAGGAATGGATGGACGACCTGCTGGTCCCCCCGGGTGACGTTGGAGAGATTGCAGTCAAGGGCGACTTGGTCAGCCGGCAGTATTATGAAAATCACGCCGCCAACCGGCTCGCCAAAATAAGAGACGGAGACGACATTATCCATCGCATGGGCGATGTCGGCTGGATGGATCAACAAAACCGTATCTGGTTTTGCGGCCGCAAAAGTCATCGGGTCATTACCACCGGCGGAACCCTGTTTACCATTCCCTGTGAATCTATATTCAACAGGCATCCGCAGGTGTTTCGCAGTGCACTGGTAGGGGTT
>Ga0265303_10000236_pt1 | contig 29215 bp, 31 predicted proteins | sample Helome_2_FD_192494 | JGI IMG/M metagenome (GOLD analysis project Ga0265303, IMG submission 192494) | Marine sediment microbial communities from subtidal zone of North Sea - Hel_20160317 (Illumina Assembly) | ecosystem: Environmental > Aquatic > Marine > Subtidal zone > Sediment ... | reverse complement strand
GTGGGCTGATATTTACATAGTTGTTGGAGAAATCGCAGGTTTTAGATTTAAGAAAAGATTTTTATTTCAAAATTATTGCTCAAGATTGATTGCTCTTCATTCTTTTCCCCTGGTAGCATCGTACAGACCTGGTAGATAAGTAAAAAAGGCATAAATTACAATGGATGCACCTTGAAACCTCACGACTTCCTTCTCTGATTTTATTCGGAAATTTGGGGTCAGTTATAAGTGCCCGGCACAGGGAAATATAATCGGCTTCCCCACTTTGGATAGTTTCTTCCATAAATGTTGGGTCAACCATTCCTCCTACAGCAAATACGGGTACATTAACTTTCTCTTTAATTTTCCTGGCACTTTCTCTGTTGTAACCCTGAGTGAATGGTATTGATTTCATAAGCTTACTACCGAAATTTCTCATTATAAACCGAAATAGAAAACCTTTTTCTTTATACATGTCCCATTCATCGAGGATTACATCAAAAGGAATTTCTCCTCTTAATGTTGAACCGCCATCTTCTCCGATTCCACAGCTTACCTCGACACCATCAAATCCCATATCAGCCATTTTAGTTGCTATCGCGACGCCTTCCTCTGGTTTCAAACCATTTTTCATGTAGTCATAGGCGCTTAGTTTAATAAAAATGGGATAATCATCTCCTACGTTTTTGCGGGTACGTTTGTATATTTCAGTAACAAAGCGCATCCGGTTCTCTAATGTACCACCCCATTTATCTTCTCGGCGATTTGTGTGTGGGCAAAGAAACTGACTGATTAAATATCCATGAGCACCATGGAGCTGTGCAGCATCGAAACCACTTTCTTTAACTCTTCCAGCAGCCTGTGCGAATGCATCAATGATCCTTTCAATGTCTGCTTCTGTCATTTCTCGTGGCATAACAAATAAGGATTTATCAAATACGGCTGATGGCGCAATGGGTTGAGTGCCGGTCATCTCTTTAACTGTCTGTCTGCCGCAATGATTAATTTGCATAGCGATTTTAGCACCATTTTGGTGAACCTGATTCACCAATTCTCGATATTTTGGAATATGTTCGTCAGTGTCTATACCAAGCATGGCTTTAAATTTTCCATCACGACTGACATACGTATATCCGGTAATGATTAACCCAACGCCTCCTTTGGCAAGACGCTCATACAATTTAAAAATGCGATCGGTGGGAAAGCCTTCAGCATCTGCCATTGCTTCATGTGTTGCGGAACGCACCAACCTATTTTTTAGTTCTATTCCATTAATTTTGGTTTTTTCAAAAAGCACGGACATACTTTCTCCTTTGCTGGTTGAGATATTTCAAAGAAGGAAATTGCTACGAATAATTCGGCCCAATTGGATGTACCTCATTATATTTACATATATTAGAGTGGCGCCTTTGTTGTCAAAGTAAAGATTGAAAATATCTAAACTCTAGAAAAATTACAGATATGATTTTTGGTCGTGACCAGATCAAGCAAAGAATATTTTTTACCTGAAATTAGAATAATCTTCGTTCAATATCGCTCAATCGGAGATAATCTTCCAGGGGGGTGAGAGGATGTGATTAGACAAATTCAATTTTTTCGCTGGCCGATTTGACAACAAAAATTCGTACATTATTACTATTTAAGTCGGCCGGCGTCATATAAAAACCACGACGATCCGGCGAATAGCCCAGGGTATAACCGGTGATCGATTCACCATCGGAAAACGTTACCCTTATCTTACGGCCGGCTCCGGCAACCTCATCATTAAATTCTTCACTATAGCTTTTGTTGCCCTCAAAATCTTTTACCAGAAAAAAGGCTTTTAATTGACCTGGTCTAAGCCCACTGCTATATTTTGACCGAAAACCGAATCGCAAAAATGAAAGGCCTTGTCGATGCAGCGCAAGTTTATGCAACTAATGTTCGTTTTGTCGCTGATTGTTGCCTGCAGTCAAACCGAGAGATTGCAAATGAGAGTCGAAGAGTTTAAAAGCACCGATTGGGTGCTGGAGGAAATTGACGGAAGTGCTGTGGTCGACCGGGTGCAATCGACTATACGGTTTCAGGGAAATGAACGGATCGTCGGCTGGGGCGGATGTAATCGCTATTTCGCCACCGTTCGTTCAGGGCACAGCTTTTTCAAAGTGGGCCCCATCGGATCAACCCGGCGTATTTGTCCGCCGGTGGTAATGCAGCAAGAAGATCGGTTTTTCAATGCCCTCCAAAAGGCCCGCAGCATCCGCATGGAAGATGCTCATCTGTTGATCGACAGTGAAGCAACTCAGGAGCCACTGAAATTCGGCAGGCTCAAAAAGCCCGGCAGTTGATGGCCATTTTCCGATATATCGATAAGCAATCTGTAGAAAAACCCCGGGTTTCTTCTCATTTGGTTTACTCGGTCATATACCACAAAAATCTTCTTTCTTTCCAACTCCTTCTTTCAATCCCGCCCTTTAAAAAGTAACTGTTATCAAATGATTGGCGTCGATCGTCCCCGGAGCGGCGATCTTCAAGAGGCTGTTGGTGCTGTATCTGATTACGGGAAATTGATTTGTTTGGATGCAGGCGGGTGACTGTTTTTGAGCGCTGTTGATACATATGGGTTCAGGGGTCTCCACTCACTTGATTTGGGTCTTTATCAACCGCAATGGTCCATCACCGGGTTGGCGGTGCAACACAAATGTTGAATCGGGTCTGATGGGACTTTGTTTGTATACGGCTTAATAATCGGCTTGTCAATATTTTTAAGTAATTTCAATAATATATTAAAAAAATTGCCTAAAGGAATGAAAAATTATGCCACCGGGTTTGGTTTGGTAAAGTTTCCGAATATTTATGCCGATAACTGTTTTAGCCGCCAAATCGAATCCGACATCTGGCGGATCAAAAGGTGCATACGATGTATAATGCCATGAAAATTCTCATTCTCGCGGCAATAATAGTGGTGGCCGCCTTTTTTGCCAACTTATTTGGGATTGTATCCATACCCTGGCTGGAACTAAATTCGGTTCCAACATATGGTGACGACGCCAATCGGTCTGATCAAGCGATTCAAAAGGCACTTGAAGATTAAACCGATTTTTAAAAGCGCCTATGTGTTACCCTCGACAGTCAGGATTTATAATTTTATCAAGTGTATATATCATTCCTTCACTGTCTTTTGCATCCGTCTAGTTTGACATCCGTTTGATTTAGGTCAGCAAGACCGATGCCTCCCGCATCAAACGTCCGATTGGCAGATTGCGGGGGCATGACCTTTCGGCTGCACTGAAGTCTAGCCGCGTCAATAGTGCCCCGGTTTGCGCCGGCAGGCAGTTGAAGGTGATCCGTGCCAGCTCGAGATCCTGGTAGGCGTTAACGTACATCAGACAACGCATGACGTCGTTGATCGGTACCCGATTCGCAAGTGCTTCCGAACACAGACGGCCGCATCCAGCGCAATAGTCGCTGCGGGTTTCCCGGGCATATCGGGCGAGCATCGCGCGATCTGATCTCGACAGACGGGTCTGGTTCACCGCCGCCACCGCATTTGTGGCCATAATCGTCAGATTGGGCATTTGCGAGCAGATGCAGGCAATACGCTGATCCTCCCAAACCGACATGAGCTTTGCCTGATGATCGCTAAATCCCTTTTGCATGAATCGACCCGCCATTTCTATCTCGGATGCGCTGCCACTCATGACCGGGCCGCCTCCCTGCGTCTTCATGGCGGTCAGACCGATGCCGGCCCGATAGCAGGCATCAACTGCTGCTCGCATGCGGGGTTCGTGCATCAGGCGATAGTTATAGGTAAACATGATGCTGTCTATCCATGGCAGCCGGGCGGCGCCCTCAAGGCACGCTTCCATGTTGGTATGGGTGCTGAAGCCGAACAATTTTATCTTGCCGGCCTTTTTCATATCTTTTGACCAGGATTCCAACCAGGGTTCCATATCAGCGATGCCGCGGATACCGTGCACAAAGAGCAGGTCCACATAGTCGGTATGCAGGCGTTTAAGACATTTTTCCAGCCGGGGCGTGAAATCGTCGCCTCTTCGGCGGGACAGCTTGGTCACCAGAAAAACCTGCTTGCGGGTGGCAGGATTGCGGGAAAACCAGCGACCGATGCCTGTTTCGCTGCGGCCGCCGCCATACCCTTCCGCGGTGTCCCAATAGTTGACACCCCACTCGAGCGCTTTAGCCAGCATCAAACGATTGGTCAGAATGTCGAACATTCCGCCCATTGATAGCGAGGAAACCTTCACGCCGCTGCGGCCGAACGGCCTGACAGGCACCGGTTCTTTGGGAAGCGAAATCTGGGCTTCGGCCGTGCGGGGCCGCCCGAATGAGAGGCCGCCCAGTGTGGCGCCGAACCCGATGGCGGCCGCTTTTTTAAAAAAGTCGCGACGATTAGATTTTGCGGACTGATTCCGATAAGAAGACATAATGTTTACCTCCTTGTATGGACGCTACTGGATTTTGGCGGCCGGGTCCATCCGACGGCCGGCGCCAAGGTCGAAAATCGGCCGGATTTTGTATTTACCTATGATGACATCCTCGGGCTCCTGCAGACTGGTTGCCCCTTTTTCGATCAAAAAGCGCAGCTCGGCCCTGATCTTAAAGCCCTGGCGCAGGGCGCGTTCGAGCTGCTTATGGGTCTCTCCGTAATAACCTGAGGCCTTGCGGCCGTGAAACGCCCGCCTGGCATCGAACCACGCTTGGGCGTTTTCATGCGGCAGCACAACAAAGACCCAATACTGCACCCGGTCGGATGTAACCGCCTCGAGAAACAGGGAATACTCAGGGCGCTTGCCCTCTTTGGCGGCCTGCTCCAGGCGTTCTAATTCCAGATCCTCGATCAGCCATGTGGTTTTGCCGCTAAGCGCAGCGACAAAATCCTGCACCGGTCCGAAAACGTAATTCGGGTTTTTTTCACGGGCGATAAAGCCCCCCTCCAAAAACCAGGCGGGCGGGTTATGGGACAGCAGCCCGTTTTGCTGCCGGAACGCCTCGACGGACGCCGCACCCGCAGTTGCGGGCGCCATCATCAATCCCGCCAGCATGAGCAAAAATGCTAAATGAGCGCGTTTTTTTGCCATTATCGCGGTCCTTTCTTTTTTGAGGTTGAAACCCACCGTTTCCGTTCCGATGCCGGATTCTGGTAGTTATCCCAGGGCTGCCGCTGCAATTGGGGTGTGGGTATTATCGTCTGTTTTTAACAAAAAGCCCACTTAATATGCAAGAACATAACGGTCTCATCAAATGGAATTTATCGGAAAAGCCCCCGATTTTCCATTCGATTGTATACTTGACTATTTTGGTCGGGTATAATAAAATAATAAAATATTTACTTTTTTATGGATTTTTGCCCATGAACCGTTTGGCACCTAAAATAGCACTTATTGTTTCGGCATGCCTGCTGGGGATGAATTTTACGGCGGGCGCTGCGATCGCTGTTGTGCCCTGTCCGCCGTCGATCTGTTGCAGTGGCTCTATGCATCCAAGCGACATGATCAACTTTGCGGATCCCATTCAAAAATGCTGTGACGAATGCAAGGATTTGTTCTGCGGTTTGCTAAATGATCCCCTGCAGGATGTAAAAACGGTTCAGCCCACGCCGGAGATGGGGTATTCGCACACATTTTATGCGGCCAATGTGCAGCCTGTTGATATCTCCTGCGAGCATGTATCGGGATCCAAACCATGGTATCTTCTCTCTTTTGAGATGGTCTCGAATCTGGTCCCGCTTTACATCGAGCATCTTTCCCTGATCATTTGATCCAACCGATTTTTCCCGTATTTACACAACCCGTGCATTTGCCCGTAAGGGCCAATTCAAACGATACAACTGCAATATCAGTTTATGAAGTGGAGGTATAGGTATATGAAACTCTCAAAATGGATTGCTTCCAATAAGATTGTCATCGGGCTTCCCCTGCTGGCCCTTTTCTCGGTGGGGATATTTGTTTTCGCATATGATCGCGTTCAGGCCAAAAAAACAAACCCGGCCGTAGCGGATTCCTATCCGGCGCCGATCATAAAAGGCGCTGAACAGGCGGCGGCTGGCAGAACGGCAACTCCGACCGTTAAACCGGCCGAAATCCCCGCGGGTACATCAAAAGTCGTTTTTCGGATCGACAACATGTCCTGTTCCGGGTGTATTTCCACCATCAAAGGCAGCCTGGCGGGCTATGCCGGCATTCAGGATATCGTCGTTGATATTGCCGGTGGTGTAGCCGAAGTTTATTACGAAAGCGGCAAGATCAAAGACGTCGACCAGCTGGCATCATCGATCACTGCCAGTGGTTACCCGGCCCGGGTCGACCGGATTTTAACCGCCGATCAGATCAAAAAAGAAGAATCCCTTGCGGCTTCACGCGCCAAATATTATATCGCCACGGTCAGCGGATGGGACATCGCGCGCTCGGATTTCAAAACCGAGCTGGCCTTTGCCCAAAAGCGCTATCAGGAGGCTTACGGTGAAAATGTTTTTACAACTGATCAGGGCAAAACCCTGCTGGATAGTCTAAAGGCCCAGGTAGTTTCGCGCCTGATCAATGAAGGCATTCAACTGCAGGAGGTCCAACGTGCTGGCTATCGGGTTGATACTAAAATTGTCGATCAGGCATTTGCGGAATTAATGACGCAAAAGGAGCTCGATCTAAAGGGTCTCAAAGCTTCTCTGGAAAAAAGCGGCTATCCGTTTGATTATTTTATGAAGCGCTTTGAGAACCGCGTGCTTCTCAGGCGGTATCTGGATGAAAAAGTCTTCGCTGATGCTGCCAGTGATTATGATAAACAAAATTTGTATCAAGCCTGGTTCAACAACGCCCGGGCTTTGTCAAAGGTGACCATTTATGACAGGGAGCTCAAGCGTTTGACCCAAAAAACCTCATCAGGAGCAGGTTGCTGTTCAACCGGCCAAAGCTGATTCCTGAATCTTGCATGAAAATTAATGAGAATATGAAAGCCTCCGACTTGTCCGCCTTTGGAGGACTCGTGCAAAATCAAGGTAAATCCTGAATCTTGCATGAAAATTAATGAACAGATCGAAGTAGAAAAACCCCGCCTCTTGATCGGAGTGCGGGGTTTTATAGTGGTTGTCAAAAAAAACGTTCCGTTAATCCGACGTTTTTTTCTACAACCACTTATACCGCAATTCCGTATTTGGGTGTTTTAAAACCGGGTGCTTTGCACCCGGTATCACCCGCACCGCCCAAGGCACTGCCGTTCCTTTGTTTTTTTCCGCCTGTGGCGGAAAAATCCACGCCACCCGCTCTGCGGGTGGTCGGTGACTCGAAATATTAATATGGAAAGCGGTATATTTCTTGCTGCCGCAGCGCAAAGGTTTTTATTGCTTTCTTCTTCTTCCGCTGGTACATCCTTATCAGGTAGCAAAAAAAAGCGAAGAAGAGGCCCTATATGTTTACAGCGCTTGAAATTTTGGATTTGGCGATTCGCCTGGAAGGAAACGGCGAGTGCGTTTATCGCGAAGCCGCCGGGCGGGCTACAGATCCCGATATCGGTGCTCTGCTCCTGTGGATGGCAGAAGAAGAAGTCAAACATGCCCGCTGGTTTTCTGAATTGAAGCAGAAAATTGAGACCCGTTCCATCAATCCGTTTATGGAAGAGATGAGTCGCAAGGTTTTTGGCGGTTTGCTGGGGGACAAGAGTTTTTCCCACCGGGAGGTCAATTTTTCTGAAGTCGACCGTGTAGACGATTTAATTCATATTTTTATAGAATTTGAAAAAGACACCGTCCTGTTTTATGAGACCCTGCTTCCTTTCATCGAGGATAATAACACGTTGCATTATCTAACAAAGATAATTGCTGAGGAAAATAGTCATATCAAGAAGCTGCACGAATTACTGGCTGATAAAACAGAAATGTCCTTGGCAGACAATTAGAATCTGAATCTTGCATGAAAATTAATGAGAAGTTTTAATCATTTTTAGTATTAGCTTGTTAAGCAAGTCAGTAAAGTAGACCTAAATACAAATCAGGTATAATGGATTAAAATCATTTTATCTTATTAATTTTCATGCAAAATTCAGATCATAAGTGACTTGTCTTCTCTTGTCGGGTCTAAAGTTCCCAACCTCCAAACCCTGCTTGTCTCCCTTATTTAATTTAACTTTTTCTGCAATCTGTGTAATCTGCGAAATCTGCGGATAAATTTATATTTTAAATCGTCCGTGTCTGTCCGTGTGTGTCCGTGGTAAATTAGCAGTGCACAATCTGCAATCGATTAACTCAGAACCTTGAACCTCTGAACCCAGCAACCTACACATTAAACCGAATATTGAGGACATTGCCGTCCCGCACGATATATTTTTTACCTTCCAATCGCAGCAAACCCTTTTCGCCAAGTTGCTTTTCTGATCCTTGTGCGATCAAATCGTCGTAGGAAAAGCATTCGGCCCTGATAAATCCGCGCGCCAGGTCCGTATGGATCCTGGCAGCTGCCGCCAATGCACTCTCGCCCTGCTTGAGACTCCAAGCCCGGACCTCATCGGAACCCACCGTGAAAAAACTGATGTAGCCCAGCAGTTCGTAGGCCGCTTTGCACAATCGATCCCTGGCGGAATCTTTGATGCCCATATCCGCCATAAACAACCCGATGTCCACCGGGTCGTTAAGCTGAGATAGTTCCATTTCAAATTTGCCTGCGAATTCGACAACCCGGTAGCGTTTTGCGATATCCCGTAACTGGTGCTGATGCTTTGCAAAGTTGTTTTCATCCGAGTTGACAATAACCATGGTCGGTTTTTGTGTAAGGAATTGAAACCCGCGAATCATCTTTGCGGACGCGCTGTCTAAGTTCAGCTGCCGGATCGGTTGACTCTCGTTCAGATGGTCTATCAGCCTGTGCAATAATCGTTTTTCGGTTTCGAGAAGATTTGTATTTTTGCTCCGCCGGCAGTCCTTTTCGATGCGCTCCAATCGATTCTCGACAATGATCAAATCCGAAATCAACAGTTCCGCTTCGAGTTTTTCAATATCCTGCAACGGGGTGAGGGGCTCCGACAGGTCGTTTTCGAAATTGCGCAGAACAAGGGCAATCGCATCCATATTCTTAATCTGCCCCATTGAGACGCTGGCGAAAAGCTCCTGCCGGGCCGCGCCTTGCGTCAGCCCCGTAAAATCAATCAGCTCGATGGCCGCATAAGTGGTTTTTCGAGGCTGGTACATATCGCAAAGGGCCCTGACGCGATCATCGACAACTTCCAGCATGGCCCGGTTGGGTTCCGTATCGGATTGTGCGTAAGATGAAACCCGGGCATGCGATTTTGCCAGGGCATTGAAGATCGTCGTTTTGCCGGAATTGGGCAGACCGATAAGTCCGATATTCATGGTTTTTCCTCTTTTAACTTCATAAAAATGGCGACGAAGACACAAAGTTCACAAAGGAAAATATTTTATTCATAATTTTTAAACTTTGCGCCTCTGCGGCCCACGCCCGCCATGCGAGCAAGGCGAGGCGGGCGGGTTTGCGAGAGGCGATTTTCTTGCGCTTTTGGCCTTCAATCATAGACACGACGTTCACCGCTCGATCAATTAATTTCGCGTGTCTTCAAAAAATTTATCTCCGGCCATTTTTCCATACAGTGGCCCAGGCGCCATTCACTGGGTGCCAGAAACGATAGGTGTCCTTCGGCATCAATGGCCAGGCTGGCGTTATTGCTTTTCTCAAATTCGGCCATTTTTTTATGGTCGTTGCACGCAACCCAGCGGGCCACCGCGACATCCACCGACTCGTAAACGGCATCGACGCCATATTCTGTCTTGAGCCGGGCCATGGTCACTTCAAACTGCAGCACACCGACAGCGCCCAGGATGGTGTCGCTTCCGGTAACGGGCCGAAAAACCTGGACGGCGCCTTCTTCGGCCAGTTGCTTCAAGCCTTTGTGAAGGTGTTTGACCTTTAACGGATTTTCCAGCCGAACCCGCCTGAAATGTTCGGGTGCAAAATTCGGAATGCCGCTGAATTTCAAAACTTCTTTCTCGCTGAACGTATCGCCGATCTTTATGGTTCCATGGTTATGGATGCCGATAATATCCCCGGGAAAGGCCTCTTCCACATTTTCCCGTTCCTGGGCCATAAAGATGGTGGCGTTGGCCAGAGCGACCTCTTTTCCAATGCGATGGTGAATAACTTTCATGCCTCTGAGAAATTTTCCGGAGCAAATCCGCACAAACGCGATGCGGTCTCGATGGGCCGGGTTCATGTTGGCCTGTATTTTAAAAGCAAAGCCCGAAAACGATTTTTCATACGGTGAAACTTCCCGGGAGAGGGCAGCGCGCGCGCCCGGGTGGGGTGCCATTTCCACGAAGGCATCCAGCATCTCTTTGACACCGAAATTATTAATGGCACTTCCGAAAAAGACCGGCGTCTGATTTCCTTTTAAGTAGTGGGCGGTCTCAAACGGATCAACAGCGCCCTCGATCAGTTCGATATCGGTCCGCAGCTCATCGGCCTGGTGACCCAGGAGCCTGTCTAAAGCGCCATCGGACAGGTTGTCAATAATAATTCCTTCCTGCCCCAGGGTGTCATCGCCGGGCCTGAACAGGTGCAGTTGTTTGCGATATAGGTTATAGACACCCTTAAAGCGTTTGCCCATGCCGATCGGCCAGGAAAGCGGTGTGCATTCGATCTGCAGTTTGTTCTCGATATCATCCAGGATGTCAAATGGCGTCAGACCCTCGCGGTCCAGTTTGTTGATGAATGTCATGATCGGGGTATTCCGCATCCGGCAGACCTCCATCAGCTTTTCGGTCTGAGGTTCGACCCCCTTGGCATTGTCAATCACCATCAGGCTGCTGTCGACGGCGGTCAACACCCGGTAAGTATCTTCAGAAAAGTCCTGGTGGCCCGGTGTATCAAGGAGATTAATCTCAAAATTCCTGTAATTAAATTTCATCACAGAGGTGGTGACGGAAATGCCGCGCTCTTTTTCAATCGACATCCAGTCACTGGTTGCGTGCCGGGCGGCTTTGCGGGCTTTTACGGCACCGGCCTGCTGGATAGCCCCGCCGAAAAGAAGTAGCTTTTCTGTCAGCGTGGTCTTGCCGGCATCCGGGTGGCTGATGATTCCGAAGGTCCTTCGGCGGTTGATTTCGTTTTGGTGGTAACAATCCATAGATTATTTTTAATGACTCCTGTATCTGCCGGTTTTGAATTTTAAGCCGCGCACTGTATCAGTGTAAAGCCGGATTGTAAAGACAATGTTTTATTGTGGACTTGACTCCTATAATGTAATAATTAACCTATGGGTCCATTACTTTATTAAAGGAGATGCGAATGAATACAGTAGAAACCGGTAATTTTGTCAGCGTGCACTACAAAGGGACTTTGGAAAGTGGAGAGGTATTCGATACCAGCGAGGGACGTCATCCCATGGAAGTTCAAATGGGCGCAGGACAAATCATCACAGGGTTTGAAAAGGCCCTGATGGGTATGTCCCTGAACGAAAAAAAAGTTTTCACCCTTGAACCGGAGGAAGCTTACGGGCACAAGGATGATAATCTCACCCATTCGTTTAATCGATCAGAGATCCCCGCTGAAATGGAGACCGAAGTCGGCCAAACCGTTGCCCTTTCCTCACCCGAAGGACAGCAGGTTCCCGCTCAAATTGTTGAAGCGAATGATCAAAAAGTGGTGGTGGACCTCAACCACCCCCTGGCCGGCGAAACGCTGACTTTTGACATTGAGATCGTGGGCATCAGCAGTACGCCGACCCAGCAAGCGGCCGGCTGCGGCAGCGATTGTCACTGTTCGTCGGACAGTGACTGATGCACGGTCCTTGATCCCCGGTTGAAGACGGTCTTCTTTGTGATCCTTTGCGCGCCATTGGCCGACAAGACCCTGCCGGGTAAACAAAGATGATAGGGATGACGCCCTGCAATGTCTGACTGGTATGTCTACATGGTCAGATGCCGGGACGGGAGCCTGTACACCGGCATCGCCACCGATGTTGAGCGACGATTTGCCGAGCATCAGGATAACAGGGGCGCCAAGTATCTTCGGGGGCGGGGCCCCCTGGCACTGGTTTTCAAGCAACGGATCGGCCAAAGAGGGCAGGCTCTGAAAGTTGAACAGAACATCAAGCGCCTGCCACGCCATGCCAAAGAACGGCTTATTCAGACCGGCACCGGCCTTAAAGAACTGTTCGCTGATTCCAAGCCCTGAATGCCACCACCGGGTTCTCCGGCCCATAGTTTTTCAAGTTCAAAATCCACCTGGCTCATATTGCAACTTTTTTCTGTCGTTTTCCCGCAAGCCTGTAGCCGCGCAACGCAGTGAGGCTGCGGCCTGACACCAGACGCCTGAAACCTTGAAGCTGAACCTTTGAACCCTTGAATTCGGTATTATATTAATCATAGTTAACATACGTATAGTAGAGTGTATTTCAATGTTGATTCGTCCTTCCCGCAAAGCAGACGCGCAATCCATGGCGCATGTTTATACTCAGACATGGCAGGACACGTATCTGGGCCTGGTGCCTTTTGGCTATCTGTATGCGATGTCGGCCCGCGAGCTGGAACGGGGATTTTTAAATGAAACCCAGAGCAAACGTGCCTTCAGCTATGTTGCCGAAGATGGCGGCGACGTCATCGGGTTCGTCAGCGGCGGCTGCGCGCGACACGGTGATGCTATTTACGAGGGTGAAATTTACGCCCTGTATGTGCTGAAGAATTATCAGCGGCAGGGTATCGGTGCGCAATTGGTAATGGCTCTGGCTACAGCGCTAAACCGTTGCGACATTTATTCGATGCTCGTCTGGGTACTCGAACACAATCCCTGTCGGCGATTTTATGAAAAGCTAAACGGTCTGTATCTGCGTAAAAAACGCCTGCCTTTTGCCGGAGAGGTGCTGGACACAGTCGCTTATGGATGGATCGATACCAGCCTGATTACGCATTGAGCGCCGGCCAAAAATCAGGGCAAATTGTTTTTGCATTTTCTTTCGGGGCAGGGCACTATCCTCAAATTGCTCAGCCCCCGTTTCGTTGATAATTTGGGCCGGCATTAGAAGACAGGAGATCCATCTAAATGCGCTTGCGAAAATATCTTTTTATCCTCCTGATGCTGATGGAGCTGACAGGCTGTTCCGGCGATCGGGGCGAACAGAACCAAAAGCTTCAGTACCGGAATGTTTCTCTTGATACTTTCATCGGCATGATGGATGCCAAAGACTTCACGCTCATTAACACGCATATTCCTTATGAAGGCGAGATTCCCGGGACCGACCTTTTGATCCCGTTCAATGAAATTGACCGCCACACAGACCGGTTGCCGGATGATACGGCGGCCCCGATCGTCGTGTATTGTAAGGCAGGGCCTATGGGAGATGTTGCGGCGGACCGGCTGATCGATTTAGGGTACAGTAATGTGATTCATTTTAAGGCCGGCATGAACGGCTGGGAAAAAGCCGGAAAGCCGCTGCGCTACCGTTCACCATAAGCGTTTGCCAGGTCCGGCAACTCCACTTAAACCCCATCATGCATCCCACAAATCACGATTTGCCCCTCAAATAGAGATCTTGACATTTTAAAGCTCGTTTTGTCATACTCGGTCGCTAAAATGTGAAACTGTCAGTAGGCGTTATAGGGATTGTCAAAAAAACTTTCCGGTATTAGAACGGTTTTTTCTACAACCCCTTAAGCCGCACTTCCGTAATTGGGTGTTTTCAAACCGGGTGCTTTGCACCCGGTTCCACCCGCGCCTTTCAAGCCACCCGCTCTGCGGGTGGCTTGGTGACTCGGAATAATAATATGGAAAGCGGTATAAGTTTCAAACACAGGAGGTCGACATGTCCTTTTTTCAGTTAGACCCGCAAGACGGGCTGTATTATGAACATCATTTGCCCGCCGATACGGCCAGTGCTACCTTCGTATTCTTTAATGCCCTGACCGGCGATACCGCTGCCTGGGAGAGTGCGATATGTCCGATCCTGCGCGATGCAGGTTACGGTACCCTGGTATATAACATGCGGGGCCAGACCGACAGTCCGTTTTCACCCGACGTCGAGCTTAGCGAAAAACAGATCGTTGCCGATGCCGTCAAATTGCTCGCGGAGGTTTCACCGGTCAGACCGATCCTCGTGGGTCTCTCCATTGGCGGCCTTTTCGCCAGCCGTGTCTGGCTGGTGGGAACCGAAGCGCTCGGGTTGGTCTTGATCAACACTTTACGCCGGGAAGGACCGCGTTTAAAATGGATTGGTGATGCACTCGTACGCGCAGTAGAAGTCGGCGGTTTGCCGCTATTTCGCGATTTATTTTTCCCGCTGTTGATGAGCGAAGACTGGCTGCAGAAAAATCGACCCAATTTTCTGCTGCCCGATACTCAATACACGGCCCTGGAACCCGACAGCGGTCATTATAAATTACTGTCGGAGGCCGGCCGTCACGCTGATTGGAACATACCCTACGAACAGCTCGATTTGCCAACAATGGTCATTACCGGCCAGCAGGATCATGTGTTTCTCGAAAAAGACGTTATTGATTCGCTTTTTGCCAGAATTCCGAACGGGCAGCGCGTCGACATGCCTGCTGCCGGCCATTTGATTCCCTCCGAGCAGCCCGAGGCATTGGCCGAAGCATTAATTTCTTTTGCAAAGGAGATTTCATAAATGGGCATCTGGCATAAATATTCGTGGGTGGCTTATCTGGCCGTATTTCTGGGCGTGTGCGGGCACGCTTCCAGTGAATTTTTTTCGGTGCTCTCCGGCTTAAAAGGGCCGGAGCTTTCGGTCTGGCGCTTTCTGCTGGGCGGCCTGGGCCTGATTACGCTGGCGCTATTTTTCCCAAATTCGCGGAATCTGCTGGAGCCGTTTCGCGAGTGCGGTCTGCGGCTGGTCTGGTTGGCCGTAATGGGCGTATCTTTAGGATATCTGCTGTTTCACTGGTCTTTGGATTTTGCCACCGTTCCGCAGGTGGCCACGATGGTGACCACCATTCCCATTTTTGTGGGCCTGGCAAATCTGTGGTTAAACAAACAGTCGTTCACTGGCGCCAAGATTATCAGCGGCGCATGTGCCATGGTCGGTGTCGCCTTTCTGTTAACGGACGGTTATGTGGCCAAACTGGCCGGCGCCGGAGACAGCTTTATCGGTGTTATTATGGCCATGGGCTGTGCGGCGGTTGTGGCCGCCTATACCGTAATGGTCAGACCCATTATCGGCAGATACGGTGCCCTGCGAATTACGGCCATCACGATGTTCATGGGAGCTGTCGGATTGTGGATCGTTGTCGGATTATTCTGGAAAATTTGGGTCAACCCGGCGACGCTCTTAAGCCGAACACCCGGGCAGATCGCCTCGTTGCTGACGCTGGCGTTCTGGAACACTACCATCGCCCAGTTTCTGTGGATTGGTGGTCTGGCGGCCGTACCGGACATTACCCGCGGCAGTTACCTGTTTTTTCTCAAGCCGGTCATCGCAGCCTGCCTGGCGGTGGTGTTCTTAAGTCAGGGTTTGACGGCCTGGCAGGTTCTGGCGATTATCGTCATTTGTGCTTCTGTGGCAGTGGAGGCGATCTGGGGGTGGATTCGCCGGCCCCGCACCGCCTGATACGTGACTCCGGAGTGATACTATCCATACTTTGTCTTCAAAAATAAACTTAATTAAATCCCCAATAACAATAAACAAACTTCCAAGTCCCAGGCACTAAATGACAAACAAATCATAAATTTCAATTTTTCAATGATCAAATACTGTATGATTTCGATATTTTATTGTGGGATATGACTCTAATAACGACCGCGTTTTTTGGGCTTACGCCAGCGGGAACTTCCCATAGCCTCGATGTAATTTACCGCCTGTAAAATCGCATTTAAACTAAAGACCGGGATTTGTTGATCGGTCATTTGATACTGCGGCAGATATTTTGCCGCGCTGCTTGCCAGGCCCTTGCGCTGGCAGACTAAACATGCGACTGCTTCGGCTTCAATTTCTTCCTGCGTTGCGCTGAGGTGATGTCGTTCGGGCCACCAGGCGCTTTTGTCGATTCCCAGATGCCCGCAAAAGATGTGGCCCAGCTCGAGGACCAGAGCGGCGAATTTGGCCTCGGGACTGTCGGCCGGGTCGAGCATCACCAAATAGCTGGCGTCCTTTGTCAGATTCAAATGGCGGTGTTTTTTGCGGTTGGATGGTGTCATGCGTAACGCCGTATCGCTGCGACGGTCATCTGAAATGACCTCGCGCACCGCAATGCCCTGCAGGGCGCAGTTATGAATCATGTTTTCGTATACGCTGGTGGGTAGCCTCTCTGTGGCCGGGTATGATTTCAAACGTTCGACTGAAACCGATTCGCCTTCGGTGTCGCTAAAATCATATACGAAACACACCGGGCCCATGGGCGCCAGGATCACCAGCGGACGGGCATTAAATTTCAGATGTCGGCCGAACTTGCGGGCCCAGGTGCGAGCCGTTGCCACATGGGATATCGCCGGGTTCTGGGTGTACAGCAAAAAACAATTGAAGGCCGAATATTGCGGCAGGAGGGCGATAAAATTGAGCAGCTGCAAAAAATCGCGGCTGTTGCGGTAACGGCCGTCGGCGGCAAACATTTCATCGACCGCATTGGCTTCGATTGCCGGGCCGGCCCACGGGTCATCGGCTCCGCCATCGAATCTATCGGTGGTGACTTTCGAAAAAAGGTTCAATTGCTGTGACATGATCCCCTACCTTTATGATTTTTTTAAAAACCCCGAAACTTTTATGTGAACGTTTTTAATGCCAACGAACTATGCGACTGGCGGCCTTCAGACAGGCTCAATCTTTCAGCATCGCGCGCAGTTCCGCAAATCTGGCCTTTTCCTTTGCGCCGACTGTCGGATATTTTAATTTCAATTTTTTGAGACTTTGAACGATGATTTCTGCGACACACAGGCGCATGAAAGGCTTGTCGTCGGCGGGGATGGCATACCAGGGCGCCCATGGTCGCGAGGTGGCATTGATGGCCGCTTCGTAAGCGGCCATGTAATCCTGCCAGAATTTTCGTTCATTCACGTCACCGGCGGAGAATTTCCAATTTTTCCTGGGCTCGTCGATGCGCGCCAGAAACCGCCGGCGTTGCTCTGCTTTGGACACATTCAGCCAAAATTTTAAAATGACGGTTCCGCTGCGCGCCAGATACTTTTCGTGATCGCAAATTGAGGAATAGCGTTGCTGCCAGATGTTTTTCAGGTCGACCTTATCCGGAAGCTTCTGGGCCTCGAGATATTCCGGGTGAACCCTGACCACCAGTACTTCTTCGTAATAACTGCGGTTGAAGATGCCGATTCGGCCGCGCTCGGGCAGACGCTTGGCGGAGCGCCATAAAAAATCATGGTCCAGCTCTTCGGGGGTGGGCTGTTTGAATGAAAATACCTGGCAGCCGGCCGGGTTGATCCCGCTCATCACGGCCCGGATGGTGCCGTCCTTTCCGGCCGCATCCATGGCCTGGAATATCAGCAGGATGGCATACCGATCATGCGCATACAGCATGCGCTGCAAGTCGGAAATCTCGTCGATGCGCTTCGCGAGAAACTGCTTGCATTTCTTTTTGCCCCAAGAATCCCCGGGCGGAGCGGTCGCCGCATTTTTGACGCGAAAAGTGCCATTGTCGCCTACCAGATACGGACTTGCCACCGCTTCAAACATGTGTCCCTCCTTAACATCGTTTTGGCTGCCCGGACCGTGCATCAAAAAACCCCGTTTCTCCTATTGAGACACGGGGTTTTGATTTCATGTCATGGCGACCTCTGGGTTGCGGGTGAGTATGTTGTAATATATTTGCTTTTAGCACATGGGCTTTTGCCAAGTCAATAACAGCGGCCGGAAGCCAGTCGTCGATGACAACCCGTCGGGCGCTGCATTCACCCAAATCGAATTTTCTTAAGTTTCAGTTTTTTTTAGCCGATATTCGTATTAGAGATCGTCGCTGCTTTATATTTATACCGCTTTCCATATCAGTGTTCCGATTTACGGAATTGCGGCATAAGTGGTTGTAGAAAAAAACGTTTGAATACTGGAACGTTTTTTTGACAACCACTATAAATAGGGGGTCTGCATGCGAAGTACATCATTCTGTGATGGCATCAAATCGAGCATGAATCCGGATACAATCGACAGTTTGTACGCTCAGCAGGTTAAAAAGAAACTGGACGCGATTTTGGATTTGATGGACGAGATGGAGCGCGAGGTGCTGCAGATGCGATTGGGACTGATCGACGGTCGCGAGATGTCAGTCGAAGAGGTGGCCGCCGAGCTCGGCAAAAGCCCGCAACAAATTCAAAGATGGGAAGAAAAAGCCTTGCAGATCATGCATCATCCTGAAATCGCCTGCAAGTCGCAAGCCTGCAGTAAGAATGAGCAATAGCACTGTCTGTTATCTGTCGTCTGATCTCTGTCCTCTGTCCTCTGTTTTTTTAGCTGCCCGTACAAACACCCATTGCGTGTGTGAGGAGAGTTTTGCCCGAAAGCGGTAACCGCTCAAATTAAAGGATTTCAGATCTTCCGGCCGGTTTATCCGGTTGCGGATTATATAATCGCACAATCGGCCTCTGGCTTTCTTGGTATAGATCGCCACCACCCGATAGGCCGAATCCCGCTGTTCCTTAAAAACCGGTGTGATCACGGTGGCATTCAATCGATCGGCTTTTGCAGCTTTAAAATATTCAAGTGAAGCCAGATTAACCAGAACCCCCGACTTTTCACTTTCGAGCATGGCGTTCAGCGACTGATTGATCTGATTTCCCCAAAATTCATACAGGTTTTTGCCGCTGCGGGTCGACAGTTTGTTGGCCATTTCCAGGCGGTAAGGCTGGATCAGGTCCAGCGGGCACAGGATTCCATAAAGGCCGGACAGAATCCGGAGGTGCAGTTGGGCAAAATTAAGCGCTTCAACGGTGTACGTATCAACATCCATGGCCTCATAGACGTCACCTTTAAATGCCAGCAGGGCCTGTTTGGCGCTGGAAGAACCGGGGCGCATCTTCCAGTTCCGATAGCGATCAACATTTAAAATGGCCAATTTTTCACTGACGCCCATCAATTTTGCCATTTGCGCTACGGAAAGCTTGCGCAGATCCTTTACCAGAGATGCACATTCATCGGAAAATTCCGGAAGCGAGTGTTTGGATATGCGAGCGGGCGAATGCATATCCAGGGTTTTCGATGAATTCAACACAATAATCATCTCGCGCTGATGCCTTTCTCAAACCTGTTTTTACGATTCAACCCAACAGCAATTGACCGATCAACCTTCCATATCGAATTCTTTGACGTCAAACCAGTAGCCGGTTTTACTGATGTAATCCAGTTCGAACTCAATCGTTTTAATGTGATTGTTTTCAATTTCAAGAAAGCGTGCAAACATCTTTTTGGCTTCGGCGGGCATCTCATCAACCATTTTCTGATAAAAATCGGAGGTCTTGATTTCCATTTTCAGCGCTCTGCTCAGCATCTGTGATTTGATGCCGCGAAAATCCTTATCCACCAGCGATTTGACCTCCGCCGCATGCCGCTCGAGTTCCTCCCGGGACGGGACGGCGGATTGTAATTTTAGGGCGCTGATTTTTCCGGTATCTTGCCATTGTTTGAGTCGATCTTTCAGGTAGTCGAGGTGACCTTGCTCGTCATTTCCCATCGATTGAAAAAATTGCCTGCCTTTTGCGTCATCTTCAGCTTCCGCTGCTTCAAAATAAATATCCCTGAGTTCGGATTCATATTCAATCGCGGTTTTAAGTGCTTCTTCAATTTTCATGATACCCCCACTTTAGATGCGTGACTGCAAAAAATTATGACGTAATTACCTAGCCGGTTTTTGCAAAATACGTAAGAGACACTGCACTAAGTTATGCTCTAATCTAGGCACCCATTTCTCAAGGTCAAGCGCTCTGCAACGGCCCCGCCGGGCAGGGCGAGAATTTCATCATTGACGTGTTCGGCAAATCTCTCTATACTCCCCCTTCGCTGAAATCAGAAGCCCTGGAAGCTTGCACGCGTGCGGGCATTTACTCTGCTTTATAGAGGTTGTCAAAAAAACGTTGCGGTATTCAAACGTTTTTTTCTACAACCCCTTATGCCGCACTACTGTATTTCGGAACATAATTATGGAAAACGGTACAAACGTTTTTTTTACAACCTCTTATGCCGCAATTCCGCATTTTGAAACATTATTATGAAAAGCGGTATAATAGTGCAAAACCCATCGACAGGCAGCAATTGTGAAATCAAAGTATTTTTACGGTTATCATATCGTGGCGGCCAGTTTCATCATCCAGGCGGTGTGCATCGGCCCGCTGTTTACCTACGGTGTTTTCTTCAAGCAGTTTCAGGTCGAACTGGGCTGGTCGCGGGCGATCATATCGGGCGCTTCGTCGCTGGCTTTCTTTATAATGGGAGCAGGGGGGATCATTGCCGGCCGACTGAATGACCGCATCGGGCCCAAAATCATCATGGTCGTCTCCGGCACCTCGTTAGGTCTGGGCTACCTGTTTATGGCCCGCATGCAGGCCGCTTGGCAGCTGTATCTGCTGTATGGCCTTATGGTGGGCATCGGTTTCAGCACCCATGACGTTATTACGCTGTCCACGGTGGCGCGCTGGTTCACAGAGCGCCGGGGGATGATGTCGGGTATCGTTAAGGTCGGCACGGGGGCCGGCCAGCTCCTGGTACCCCTGGTTGCCGCAGCGCTTATTGCAGCCTATGGCTGGCGGAATGCTTATTCTATCATCGGTGCGACAGCCCTGGTGATTCTAGTTATGGCGGCGCTGGTGCTGCGCCGCGACCCCCGGGAAAAGGGGCAGTTGCCCGACGGTAAAAGCGCTACTGTCGGCGGATCTTCGGCGGGAACCTCAGAGCGCAGTTTCTCCCTTAAAAAAGCCTTCCGCACGGGCCCGTTCTGGATTCTGTGTATTGCGGAGTTTACCATCTTTTTTTGTCTGCTGACCATGATTGTACACATCGTGCCGCACGCAACCGATCTGGGACTACCCCCGGGGACCGCCGCAGGTGTCCTCGCCACCATTGGCGGCGTCAGCATGGTGGGCCGGATTTCGATGGGCACTGCCAACGACAAAATTGGCGGGAAGCGCTCGCTGATTATTTGTTTTATCATTTTGCTCTGCGGTTTGTGCTGGCTGCAGATTGCCGGAAGGGCCTGGATGCTTTTTCTCTTTGCCGCCGTCTACGGTTTCAGTCACGGCGGTTTCTTCACCGTCATGTCGCCCACAGTGGCGGAGCTGTTCGGCACCGGTTCACACGGACTGCTCTTCGGGGTCATTCTGTTCAGCGGCACGATCGGCGGTGCGGTCGGCCCGGTGCTGGCCGGTCGCATGTTTGACGTCAGCGGCAGCTATCAGACCGTTTTTTGGGTGCTCATTGGGCTGGCCGTAAGCGGTCTCATACTGGTCACATGGCTCAGGTCGCCACAGTTAGCCGACAGTGGGACATAGGGCACCGCGATTTTTCCTCCTGTTAACTTTATTTCCCGGCCGGATCAACCATCCAATTGATCGTATTCCCGCCGCACCAATTCTTTCCCGTATTGTCTCCGGATACACTATATGTAGTATAATTTAATTGACAATAATCTAGATATTGTTGTATATTAAATAAATTCGAGTGACTGTGGGGATACTTTCTTACACTTAAAGTGAGCGTCTCAAATTTTTAAAACCAATCATGCGGGTGAATTAATCATATGAGTTACATTTCCTGTCCGAAAAGCAAGGCGAATAACAAAAAGCACATCGCCATCTGCAAGCAGTGTTCGCATCGCAAAATCTGTTCGTCATACCTGAATTATCGCCAACCGGCATTACCCTTGAAAAGATAAAGGGGATCATGATGACAAACGAGATGTTAGTTGAGGCGAAAGAAAAACTTTACAATGACTTGCGGGATGAGCCCTGCGTCGTATGCGGGGACCCCTACATGTATGTTTTGGGCAGTTATACGCCGGAAGAACCGTCGGCCTTCTCGAAAGGGGAAGATAAAGCGCCTGTTCTTTACTATACGCTGTGCCAGCAATGCTTTAACAATGGTCGCATTCCCACCGCCCGCATAGAAGCCGTTTATCGCAGTAAATTCGGTAAAATCGCTGCCTGAAAAACGCTTGATATTTTTAAATCGATCAAAGAAAAAAAGCCCCGCCTGTCTTTTAGCTGCCTGAAAACCGGTGTGCCCGGCTGTACCCTGTTAAATTCTCCCAAAAAGGTAAGCGCCGCAAACCTGTCCGCCAATCTTGAGCGAGGATTTAACTGGGGTGGCAAATTAAAATTCCGTAATCCGCAATCCGCAATTAAATAACCCTGAACCTTTCTCCGATTACGGCGCCAGGAGGACCTGATCCGCAAATCGTTCTGCCAGTGAAGATGTAAGGGCATCAACGGCCTTTTGGTCGGTAAACTCGACCATCAGCTCGCCGTTGTCGCCCAGCACCAGCTTGCCGTGGGCCTCGACGGTCTCGAGAACCTCGGACGGTTCGACCGTCCACCAGCCGCGCGTGCGCATGAGCAGCTCCGGTCCTTTGAGCTTGCGGGGGGTGACCAGATCGATGGTGCGGAAGCGGGCGGCCCATCCGATTTGGGCCGGTGATTTTAAAACAGGGCTGACCGGATCGTGATATATGCGGCAGCGGCCGAACAGGCGGTATCGGATCATGTAAAAACCTCATTGACCAGTTTCCGTATCTGCCCCGCCGCCGGCAACAAATCGTCCGGGATTTCGACGCCCGCCGATGCGATGACCTTTGCCAGGCAATGGGCATAGACAACCGGGGCCGCTTCTTCACGCAGGTTCATGTCCGTCTGATGGGCAAGGTGCCAGGCCTTTTCAAATTTTGGAAGCGCGGTTTCCAGCCATCCCCGGATCCGGTGGTCATACGGGGAGATGGCCAGCCCTTCTATGATTTGCACCAGAGACTTTTCCATTCCCTTGAAGACCTTTCTCAGCGCCTGCACCGCGGGATCTTTGCCCCATTCATCCATATCCATCTCTGCCAAGCTGTTCTCAAAAATTTGGCTCCCTGCCAGCACGTCGCGCCTCAGTCACACTAAATGTTTGGCGGCAGGGGGCAGGGCACCGGCTGTTTGAGCCCGCAAAGAACCAAACCGTGTATCAATATTTTTTCTGTAACTGTGCTTTTATTTCACGCACAAGGCTGTTCATTTTCCAATCAATATTCAAGCCCACCGAACTCATGCCGCCGACTACGATGGAATAGGCCGCTTTTTCCTGAATGCCAAAGTCCTTGGCAATATCAAAAATGATTCCGGCTTCCGGTTTCGCCAATTTTCCGTCGGCGATGGCGATGTCAGCCAGACGCGAAAGAACAAAGGTTTTATGCCGGTCATCGCCTTTTTCCGAAATTTCTTTTACGGTCGTACGGATTAATTTATCGAGATTTTCGGTGTCTTGCATGACCTCATGGATAACGTCGCCGGGCTCATCGGCAAAATATTTATGCAATATCTGAATGATGACTTTAATTTCCTCGTCCATAATAACGGTTTCGGTCATGATGAGTTTGATACCGGCGGCCGTCACTAATTTCATAGCAGCTAAATCCAGCGGGCGGCGCGGATATCTTTTAATCCAGTTAACCCATTGATCCGTGCGATCTTCGAGGTCGTTCAATTCCTTTTCAGAAAAATCCGATTTGCCGTTTATGATCTGGGTAAAAATAGGCGACTCGGCGAACATCTGCATGACTTTCAGCCGCAGCGGCATCAGCGGGTGAGAGCGATAGTTAACCTCGAGCGCCTCGGGTTCCTCTTTTAGCGCATCTATTTGTTGCAGCAGTGAATCCACGTCTAAATTCAGATTTTTCCCGGTAAGGCCGTATGCTGTTTTCAACATGGCCCGTGCGGCGTTTTCAAAATCACCGCAGGCGATTAGCCCGATACGATCCGTGCTGATCTCGCATTTTTTGCGCCACCTTAAAAAAATATTTTCCCCCATACTGGGCAGCAGGGTGACGCCCTGGCTGGCCGGATTGGGATTTATTAAATAGTTCATGCGGTTGTGTTCGTACAAAAAATGGCCGAGTTCGTGTCCGAGAATAAATTGAATTTCCAGATCTTCCAAATCTTCCAGGGCCGCGGAGGTAATGCCGATAATAAAGAAATTTTTCCCTTCAGCCGGTTGAACATAAGCAAATGCGTTTATGCTGCTCGAGTTCAGGCAAAAAACTTCATATTCACCTTCCAGGCCGAGTTTTTGCTTTGTTTCCGAAATGATATTGAAGATGCGGGGTGAAATCGGCTGGCTCAGCAAAAAAGCGCCGTCTTTTAGCAGTTGATTCCGAAAATTGGACTCTTCCAGCTTTTGCCGTTCTTCTGAGGTGGAAATAATGCCTTCAAGATTGTAATCCTTGAACAGCAGTTCAACATCCTCCTTATCGCCTCTATACCTTATGCGGTGCAGATCCATACAAATATCTCCTTGTCAAGCAGTGCTGAATCTATAAAAATACGATGGCCTGACCAAAATTATTGCTTATGGGTTATATTTTTTTCAGCCGGAATGCAATAAATTTAATAGCTCTCCTAAGCCGATTTCTTCTTCGGAGCACCGATGTCGGGGGTATTGCAGAAATAAAGACGAGCACATGCAGCTGTTCGCTATGAAGGACAAAAGGACGGGAATCCCGAACCCTGCTTGCCGCGGCGTCTTGTCTCGCGGACTAGCTTACTAATGCGAAGGCGGAAGCTCGACAGAGCGAAGGCGGGAACGCTGAGCCTTTGAACCCTATTTATTGCTCTTCGATAGAAAATTGCAGCCGGGCCGAACCGATCTGAATGATGTCGGAGACCTCCAGGAAGGTTGAGCCTCTAACAGGCTCATCATTGATTTTGGGTCGGGGCCGCCCGCCGATATAATTGAAACAGAAGCCCTCAGGGGTTTTGCTAATGGTGGCTGAGGTTGGATCCATTAGCAGACCTTTGAGCACGACGTCGGATGTGGGGTCTGTTCCAATGGTCGTAATTTTGCGGGTGAGTCTAATCTGACCGCTCCCGCCGGCTAAATAGACCAGGGTGGCCACCGGTTCTGTTATATGGCTTTCAATGGGAGACTCGGAAGCAGAGGGTTCCACATCTCTGACCGTGCCGCGATTCTGGCTCTGGTCCCAGAATCTAACCACATTAATGCTTTTGGTGGGGTTGCTCTTTATCATCATCCTGCGGTGCTGCGTGGTATTCATCGCCTGGGTTTCATCAAAATCATCTGCATCATCCGCCGGCGCCTGTTCTTTTGAATCGAATTTCAAGACCAGTGAATGCCCGCCGATGGTGATGACGTCCGCATCCTTTAACCAGTGCGAGTGCACAAGCTGCTCATTGACGAAAGAACCATTTTTGCTATGCAGGTCGGTCAGCGTGAGTCGGTCCCCCAGGAAGTCTAGCTTGGCGTGGTGCCCTGAAACAGCCGGGTCATCGATGACAATGTCATTGGTCTCCCGCCGGCCGATGGTCAAAGCAGTGCCCTTTTGAACTTGATATTCGGCGAGGGCGTTATTTTTTAGTTTCAGCGTTAGAGTCGGCATCTGTTTATGTCCGCAAAATTTGTTTTTGCAGTGCGAAATATTTAAATCGCTACTTTGTTTCATCGAACCCCTTCATCATATAAAAATTAGCGGTTTTCGTCAAGATTCGGGTTGCCCATAACGCTTTTATGGTGTTGGTATAATTTAATATATTTAATTATGAGCCCGTAGTGATCGGCTCCTGGAACGCATCAACCCATTTTTAACCGATCCACGGTTTTATGACCTGGCGGGATGGTTTCCGCTTAAAACAGTTGAATTTTTACCTGCAGTGAAATTATAATCAATATTGTGGCGCGCGATTTGATTCAAACCATCTCAAATTAAACGAATTGACTTCGATAGGAAAATTTAAAATGAAATATTTATCCAAAAAATTAGCGGTCCATCCCGGATTTAAATCTGTCGTTTTGTCTGCTTTTTTGTGCCTCTTTGTCCTGGCAGGATGTGCCGGCCTGCCGGGCGCATCGATAAAGACGTATTCATCAGAATATCATACCACCGTTCAGGCCAGCAGTGACACATTGGAAGAATTAAATATACCGGTAACCGAAACCATAGCAGATGGCTTAAAAACCACCCTCAAAGCCCAGCGTCCGGATGGCACACCGGTTGTCGTCGAAGTGGTGCGGATCAGCCAGAATTCTACAGAAGTCTCTGTCAGAGCCGGTAGCGTGGGTTTTGGAGACAGGCGGGTTGCAACCCAGATCAATGTTTTTATCCATGAGCGGCTGGATCCGAGCATAAAAGCTGCTTCCAGGCTCGGATTTACCGAAGAAAACCTTGATGACAGCGCCGATCAGCAAATTGCCGGTGCGGCGCCTGCCGCCGAAGCCGGTGATCAGTCCTGGAACCGCAGTCCGTCAAAAGTCGCTGAGATGCTTAACGACTCGCTTTTCATCATTTTTTTCAGACAGAATTCAAACGAGCTTACAGATAAAGCCAAGGTAAAACTGGATCGGGTTGTTGAAATCATCCGCAATAACCCTGCTGCTGAAATTACCCTCAACGGCTATACCGATTCATACGGAGCCAAGTCCTATAATGAAATGATCGCCGAGGTGCGCGCCAGTGTGGTCAAGTCCTATCTGGTGGGCAAAGGTATCCAGTCCGCTAAAATACAGACATTCGGTCACGGGGCACAAAAATTTATTGGTTCCAACAAAACGCTCGAGGGCAGACGGATGAACCGGCGCGTGGAAATTGAGCTTTCCAATGTAAAAACACAATAGAAGCTGTCTCAAAAATCGCATTTTTTTGTTCCACCCCCGCAGTGCAAAGCAATCGGTTTTAAAACACCCAAATACGGAATTGGGGTATAAGTGGTTGTAGGAAAAAACGTTTGAATATCGGAACGTTTTTTGACAACCACCTAATACCTATTTAACCACCCCGCACGCCATCCGGGCGCCGCCCCCGCCCAGCTTTTTGGGATTATCTGAGTAGTTGTCGCCTCCGGCATGAATCATAAGCGATCGGCCTTTGAGATCGGACAACTTAAGGCGGGGAGCAAGTACAGGATGACGGGCCTGACCCTTGGCGTCAACATAAAGGGCCGGCAAATCTCCGAGGTGGCCATTTCCATAGGGGCCTTCGTGTCTCCCGGCACCGGAAGGATCATAGTGACCGCCGGCAGCCAGTCCGGGTACCTTTTTACCGCCCTTTTCGCCAGGGCTGCAATCCGGATTTTGATGGACGTGGAATCCATGCAATCCAGGGGTGAGATTTTTTAAACCGGGCGTAAAAACTGTTCCATAGGGGCTTGCTGTTGCCTTAACCGTGCCGATCGAACTGCCGACACCCGCGCTATCGATCACTTGCATTGGAATGACCAGCTCTTGTGCTTGCACCGAGAAACCGGTAGTCAGTAAACTCAGAATAATAATTACCATCTTCTTCATGACGCATTCCTCCCTTTGTCATTTCCGGCTCAGCAATGGCCCTGAAGCCCATGTCAGACCGGTCAAGAGGTTAAAATAATGATTTGCCCCAACATGTAATCTATTCTTCTTTTGCCAAACAGGATGTGTATCCTGGGTTTAGCCAAAAGTTGGTTACGGTGGTGAGCCTTGTCAATGCTGCAAAAACCGGACTTCAAGCATGATTAATTGTAGCTGCAGCGAATGCGGGTCCTCAGCCGCCGTTTTTACGATTTAACGAATCAACATATATTATGGACGTCTATTTACTCTTTTTAAGAAAATGCTTGATTTTAGTTCTGATGGGGGTTATGATCAGGTTCGTCAATAAAGTCCCGCCACTAATTTGCGGGATAGTTTCGTTCTGAAGGAAGTACCTTTTGCCATCTTGGCATCCTCCAGTTAGAGACGTTGATAATTTTGAAGAAAGGAGGATGTTTTCATGGCCAACGGAACTGTTAAATGGTTTAATGACCGTAAAGGATTTGGCTTCATTGAGCAGGAAGACGGACCGGATGTGTTTGTCCATCATTCCGCCATCAATGCGAGCGGTTTCAAATCTCTCAATGAAGGCGACCAGGTTACCTTTGATATCGAGCAGGGTCAAAAAGGTCCTGCCGCTGCCAATGTAACGGTAGTCTAGTTTTTTGTTGCTAAGTAAAAAAGGCATTCCTACCCATGGTGGGGGAATGCCTTTTCTTTTTCGAGTAGTTATATAGTGGTTGTCAAAAAAACGTTCTGCAATTCCAAGGAAGTCCTCAATTTAAAAGAGAATCTCATAAAAAAATCGCAGGTCCCGGATTGGAAAAGATAAATCGGCCCCGCCCAGCAAATTCACGATAATCTGCCAGAGGCCGAATGTCCTGAATATCCGCCTTCCCAATGAATGGTTTTCGAGCGCCTGTTTGCCGGGTGATTTTTAAGGCTTGTTAAGTTTAATGATCCTTTTCTGAGTTCTAATTTTGCCGTGTACGTCTTCGATTTCTTCTTCGATGATCACCCGGTCTTTTAAGATCCGGCTGACCCTGCCGGCGTTCGTGCCGATATAGGTGCCTTCGCGGATAACATGCCCTTTGCCGGAGGCGTCTTCAACCAGGGCTTTGTTTCCGTTTTTGGAAAGCATCACGCCCACCAGCTTTAGCTGACTCGAGTCCAGTGCCTCAAGCGGGGTGCGGGGTTTTGATTTCTGCTTGACGGCCCGCGCGGGTTTGCTCCCTGAGGCCGGCTCAAACGGGTCTGTCGACCAGCCCGCATGCATCGAAAAGGAACTGACGGCGGATGGATCTTCTTGAGAATGCGCGCTTGATAATCCGGCCCACTTTTTCCTGGCAGCCGGGTCATTGGATACCTTATTTGAAATGGACTGAGACCTTTCAGCGAGCGCTGTCTTTTTGACGGTGAAATTAAGGTCGTCCAACACGTCGAGTCTGGAAATAATGAGCATAAAACACACAACTGCCACAGGCGCTGCAATGATTCTTAGCGTCATAAAGGTGCCGCCCACTATTTTTTCGATTAAGGAGGATTGTGGGGGGCGGCTAACGGCATCCGACAGCGCGGGCAAAACCTCTGGGGGTAGCTTGGCCTGCGCCTGAGATTCGATTTCGGCAGTACGGGCATAAAGGACCAGCTCCATGCAGGCGCGGCAGTTCCCGAGGTGATCCTCCATTGTTTGTTGCACATCCGGTGCCAGTACTTCGAATGCATAGGCGATGGCTTGTTCGGAGAACGGGCACTCGTCAAGCGCCTTTTCATGGTCGCCGGCATACCCCTGCCGCAAAGAGTCCATTAATTGTGCTGA
>Ga0265303_10000234_pt1 | contig 29225 bp, 23 predicted proteins | sample Helome_2_FD_192494 | JGI IMG/M metagenome (GOLD analysis project Ga0265303, IMG submission 192494) | Marine sediment microbial communities from subtidal zone of North Sea - Hel_20160317 (Illumina Assembly) | ecosystem: Environmental > Aquatic > Marine > Subtidal zone > Sediment ... | reverse complement strand
CGAAGGTGTCTGCGGCACGTCCACCGACGAGGAGCCCAATGGCCCCGAGGCCGGAAAACACGATCAGAAGGAAGCGTGCGGCTCCGGTGTCCCATTCGAGGTCGTTGATGAGGCGTTCAAGTACGAAGTCGAAGGCCGGCGAAGAGAATGCAGCGATGAAGAATGAGACGAGAGCGAGAGGCCAGAAGTGCTTGGAGAGGCCCATGCCGAGTGCCTTGATGAACGGAATGCGGGGAGCTGGAGAGAAGGCCCGCGACTCTGGAAGGAATCTCGATAACAGCGGAATCGCCAGGAGGCCGAGAGCTGCGAGGCCGAACAGCACCCGCCATGAGTTTTCATTGCTTTCCGCCAGCGGGAGCAGCACAAGGCCTGTTCCGACACCGAGCGACCCCGCCAGTCCGAAGATCCCGATGCCAAGTGCTCGAACACCTGCCTGGAGCTCCTCCGCAAGAAGGACGAGCATCAGTGCAGCCAGAGCGACGACAGCAACACGGACCAGTGCCTGGGTGGCCGCGTAGGCGGCCACCGATGGGAGGAGTGCCGTGCCGAGGCTCGCAAGCAACATGAGTGCGAACGCCGCAAGGATCGGCCTTCGCCTGCCGTGGGTGTCGGCAGGTATTGCGAAGAGCACGCCGAGGAGCGAAACCGCCCGTACGCCGGCAAAGATGCCGCTCATCTGTCCCTCGGTGAGCTCAAGCGCACTTCGTGCAAACGGGAGGGTGTGCGGCATCTGGCTGCCCGCATACCCGGCAACGAATCCAATGATCGACGCGAGGAAGAGGATGCGGCGGTCGATCGCGTTGAACGCGCCCACCTGCGATGTGTTGTTCGTGAGTGCCATCCAGCCCTGTGGTTGAAGCGCCCGGAGCCTAGCCCGAACGGAGACAGAGAGCTATGAACCCAGGCGCTGCAGGTTCCGAGCTTTGAGCCATACTCCCCACCCAGCTCTGCTGGGAGAGGTGGCCGATCCCTGGGCCATTGCGCTTCGCTCTCCACGGTGTGCGGAATGGGAGTCCCAGAGCTGTGAACATCCGATGAACCGGGAACACGGCGGTTGTTCCTACCGTTGAGTGGTGCATCCCCTGGTGAGGAACGCGTGGAAGTCTCATTGATCGCAGCCCTGTTTGCCGGAGCAGCTTCGTTCCTGTCTCCGTGCGTGCTGCCATTGCTCCCGGGCTACGTGTCCTTGATGTCTGGGTATGACATGAACGAACTTGCCGAGGGCAACGTGTCGATGAAGCGGGTGGTGGGGCGAACGGCTCTGTTCGTCCTCGGATTCACCTTGGTGTTCATTGCCCTCGGTGCCACAGCAACATCGCTGTCGAGCATTCTTCGACAGGGCATCTACACCACGATTGCTGGGTGGGTCATTGTCGCCATGGGTCTGTTCATCGCCATCACCGCAGTGTGGACGCCGCAGTGGTTGCTCCCAGTGATGAAGGACCGGCGTGTCGAATCTTCTGGTGCTCGTCGCCTCGGTATCGCCGGTCCGCCGCTCATGGGGGCCGCGTTTGCCTTCGGCTGGACACCGTGCATCGGGCCGTTCCTGGCTTCCGCGCTGTTGCTCGGGGCAAATGAGGAAACGGTGCTGGAGGGCATGCTGGTGCTTGCCTTCTACTCGATCGGGCTTGGCATCCCGTTCCTATTGACATCCTTGTTGCTGGCCAAGGCGTTTTCGGCGTTCAACTGGGTGAAGCGCTACCTCACACAGATCACGGTGTTCTCCGGCCTGATGCTCGCCTTCTTTGGCGTGCTGCTGATCACCGGTCAGATCAACGCCCTCTCGGGATGGTTCTCCGATCTGTTGATCAACCTGGGCCTTGACGGACTCGCAGACGTATGACCCTGAGCGACGTCTAGCCTCGTCGCATGCGACCGTCCATCACCCTTGACGAGTTCTTGGACCTTGCACAGCGCCACAACGTTGTGCCTGTCTCCATTGAGGTCCTTGCCGATCGTTTCACCCCTGTCTCCCTCTACGAGCGCTTGGCGGGGGACTCGGACGGCTTCCTCCTCGAATCTGTGGAAGGAGGGGAGCGTTGGGCGCGATGGTCCTTTGTCGGCTGGAGCCCGGCGTTCACCGTTCGATCGGTCGAGGGTTCCACGACCGCTGACAGAGCATCGGTGGTCATCCCCGACGGTGACCCGCTGAGCGTCCTTGAAGCACTCACCGATGGCCTCGACACGCCCCACGCCGACGAATTGGGCTTCTCCGGGCCGGTACCGCCCCTTCACTCTGGCGCAGTCGGTTTCCTCGCATACGACGCTGTTCGGTATGTGGAGCACCTGCCGAATCGTCCAAACGACGACCGGGGGCTGCCGGAGATGGTCTGGCAGTTCGCAGGTGGGGTGGCAGCGTTCGATCGGCTGCGCGAAACGGTGACCCTCATCTGGAACACGTACATCGGCGACGATCCCGAGGCTGACTACCGCACGGCCATCGCATCGCTTGGCGATGCGATCGATGCCCTGTCAGTGGCGACGCCCGGTGATGCCAAGGAACGGCCTCAATTCGATCGCGCAGTCGACGCCACGTCAAACATGTCCCGCGCGGAATTCGAGGCCGCCGTTGGGAGGGCCGTTGAGCACATCGTGGCAGGCGATGCGTTCCAGATCGTTCCTTCGATCCGTCTAGAGGCGGAGTATGGCGGCGATCCGTTCGCCGTCTATCGCGCCCTGCGGCTCGTCAATCCGTCGCCCTTCATGTTCCTCGTGCGAACCGGCGACCTGTCGATAATCGGCTCATCCCCTGAGCTCATGGCGAGAGTGCGCGACGGCCGGGTCTATTCGCGACCGATTGCTGGAACGAGGCGAAGGGGAGCTACCGAGGCGGAAGACCTCGCCCTTGAGGAGGAGCTGCTTGCCGACCCGAAGGAACGGGCCGAGCATGTGATGCTCATCGATCTGGCACGCAACGACCTCGGTCGGGTATGTAGGTTCGGATCGGTCGACGTCGACGACCTGATGGTGATCGAGCGTTATTCGCACGTGATGCACATCGTGTCTGGCGTGTCCGGCGATCTGCGTGATGGCGTTGGTCCGGTCGACGTCCTACGCGCGACGTTCCCACACGGGACGGTGTCTGGCGCCCCGAAGGTGCGGGCGATGGAGATCATTGACGATCTTGAGCCAACGGCGCGCGGCCCGTATGCCGGTGCGGTGGGCTATGTCGACTTCTCAGGGAATCTCGACACCGCTATCGGCCTTCGTACCTGCGTCGCTCGCGGCACCACGGCGTGGGTCCAGGCGGGAGCCGGAGTTGTCGTCGACTCGGACCCGGCATTCGAATACGAAGAGTGCATGAGCAAGGCGGAGGCCGTCCTTGCGGCAATAGCTTTGAGCTACGAGCTTTGAGTAGAAGCGCGGAGTTCCTGGGCCGTCTCTCACCTTCGGCTGAGATGAACCTCACACTTCTCTTACATCGTGCCGATAGCGTGGTGATCACCTGACAGGGGAGAGGGCTCGATGCGGCAGGGATCGGTTCTGCTGATCGAAGACGATGACGACATTGCAGCGATGCTTCGTATGCATGTTGAAAACGAGGGTTTCACGCTGCTCCACGCCTCCGACGGGGAGCTTGGTCTCGCCATTGTCAACGAGCGCCACCCCAGGGCTGTGCTTCTCGATCTCGGCTTGCCTGGCATGGATGGTTTCGAGGTGGCAAGGAAACTCCGGTCGACAACCGACGTCCCGATTCTGATGATCACCGCTCGAGACTCCGAGACCGACACCATCATCGGCCTCGAGGTCGGCGCAGATGACTACATCACCAAGCCCTTTTCTCCTCGTGAGGTGATGGCACGGATCCAGGCGGTTCTCCGTCGCGCTGAGGAACGGCCTCAAGCTGCTGCATCGAGGGTTGTTGACGGCCACTCCATCGACGCGGGACGGCGGGACGTGACAACCCCCAGCGGGAGCGTCATTCGTCCCACGGCACGCGAGTTCGACCTGTTGTGGTATCTCGCTGACAACGCGGGCCTCGCACTGAGCAGGGCCCAAATCCTTGAATCGGTGTGGGGATATGACTACTTCGGGGAAACAAGGACGGTGGATGTGCACATCCGGCAACTGCGCAAGAAGCTGCCGGAGTTTCCCATCGTCACGGTATGGGGTGTCGGCTATCGGGTCGACGTTCAATGACCAGGCGGATCCTGCTGGCCACGACGATCGTGGTCGCCATCACTCTCGTGGTCGGCCTCACGATGGCCGTCGTGGTGCGCTCACGAGTGCAGGAGACAGCGTCTGCCGAACTTTTCCGCCAGGCGCGCGTGACAGCATCGCTGATCGAAGAAGACCTCGATGGTGTGGTGTTCCGCCCTGGCGAGACCAGGGAGCAGCTCGCAAGGTACCGGGCGAGCCTCGACAGGAGCCTTGAGCGGGCACGCATCCTCGGAGGGCACGACATCGTCGAGGCCGAGCTGTCCATTCGCAACCGTGTCATCCCCATCAACTCCGAGGCCGTCCTGCTCCAGGACATTCCAGACGACATCCGAGAGGGCGAGGTCGTCACCGTTGATGTCGACGGGACGCCGATGCTCGTTGTTGCCGAACGGGTTGATCTGCCAGCTGGGCCGTTGACCGTGGCAATCGGTCGCGCCGAGCCTCTCTTCCCAGCCAGACAAGTATTCTGGTCTCTGGTTGTGGCGCTCGTCGTTGGAGCGGTCCTCACCATCGCACTCGGCGTGTGGTTTGCCCAGTCGCTATCGGAGCGGCTCGGCAACATCGCCGCAGCGGCACGGTCGGTCGGCAAGGGCGATCTCACCGTGAGGGCAGATGGGAGAGGGGGTGATGAGATCTCCGAGGTTGCTGGCGCGTTCAATTCCATGGCCGATGATCTTGAGTCCAGCCGAGATCGCGAACGTCGATTCCTCATGGCCGTGGGACATGATCTGCGAACGCCACTGACGACCATCCGTGGCTATGCCGAAGCCCTGGACCAAGGCGATGTGCCAGAGGACAAACTGCCAGAAGTCGCCGCGGTGTTGCATCGCCAGACCGATCAGTTGTCGCGTCTGATCGAAGATGTGTCGCTCCTGGCTGCGATCCAGACCAGCGAGTTCTCGCTCAGACCAGAGATGGTCGGTTTCGTCGGGCTCGTTGAGGAGTCGATTCGTGGCTACGAACCGAGGATCGATGCAGCCTCGATCAACCTCGCGTGCACGAACTCGAGCATCGAACGCGTCGTCCTCGACCCTGACAGGGTCCGGCAGGTCATCGGGAACCTGATGGACAATGCGCTGCGCTACACGCCGGAGGACGGCACGATCGATGTCCATACGAGCGGGGACGAGTCCAGTGTGCGCCTCGCGATCACGAACAGTGGGCCTCCGATTCGCGAAGAGGACATCCCCCACGTATTCGACCGTCTCTACGTTGCGGACCGGTATCACGCCGAACGGCCTTCGGGCTCAGGGCTCGGCCTTGCGATCGTCAAGGAGCTCGTTGATGCAATGGGAGGCACGGTCTCGTGCACGTCCTCGGAACGGTCGGGGACGAGCTTCGTCGTCGTGTTCGACCGCCACGCAACCTTGCCGGCATAGCATTGCCCAATGCCTCGGACGATTCTCGATGACATCCTCGCGGTAGCAGATGAGCGTGCTGCCGAAGCTGAGTGCATGCTGCCAGAGCTGATCGAGCGCGCACGGCAGCAGCCGCCCGCCAGGGGATTCAGGCAAGCCATTTCGGTCGAAGGCCTGTCAGTAATCGCCGAGATCAAGCGCCGCTCGCCGTCTGCGGGGGTCATCTCGGACGACCTCGATTCTGTAGCCAGGGCCATCGCCTACGAGGCGGGTGGAGCCGATGCCATCTCGGTGCTCACGGAACCAGAGTTCTTCGCTGGGTCGTTGGCGGACCTCGAGGCTGTTCGTGATGCTGTCAGCGTGCCTGTGCTGCGGAAGGACTTCACCCGCAATGCAGCCCAGATCTGGGAGGCCCGGGCATTCGGTGCGGATGCCGTGTTGTTGATCGTCGCTGCGCTCAGCGATGAGACGCTGGACGCCCTCGTCTCTGTTGCCAGCGATGTCGGTGTCGATGCGATTGTCGAGGCGCACACCGTCGATGAAGTGGTTCGCGCTGTCGCCGCGCACGCCCAGATCATTGGGGTGAACAACAGGGATCTTGCGACGTTCGTGACGGACCTGTCTGTGGCCGAAGGAGCCTCAGCTGCGATTCCGGATGATGTCGTTTCGATTGGAGAGTCCGGCGTGTCGAGCGTCGACGGCGCTGCACGCATGCGCGCTGCTGGCTACGACGCCATCCTCGTTGGGGAAGCACTTGTTCGGCATCCCATGCCCAAGGACTTCGTCACCCAGTTGAAGGCACCGCTGTGACAGGGATTTCGTGATGACCTGGGTCAAGGTGTGTGGCATCACTTCGGCGGACGCGTTGCGTGCAGCCCAGGACGGTGGCGCCGATGCTGTCGGGTTCGTGATTGCGCCACATTCTCCGAGATCGCTCAACCTGTTCGAGGCTGCCGGGCTGATTGCGCTGGCCACGGTGCCTGCATACCTCGTGTCTGTCGACCTTCCTTCTCGTGAAGCGGAAGGTGTCATGGCCCAGACCGGTGCCGATGGGATCCAACCCCACGGACTCCACGGCCTCGACGTGGTGTCCCTGGCAATGGAGCGGGGGTGGAGCGCGTTGCTGCCGATCCCGGTGGACGTATCGGCACCCGTCGTCGGCCCAGCGGCGGTGCCAACCGGAGTGGTCCCGCTGTTCGATACCGCAGCGGGCGGCCGTCACGGCGGCACGGGCGCGACGTTTGAATGGTCACTCCTTTCTGATGTCGGCGGGCCTTTTGTGCTGGCTGGCGGCCTTGGCCCCGACAACGTTCGCGAGGCTGTCGCGGCCGTGCGCCCATGGGGTGTCGATGCCTCGAGCAGGCTCGAGGCCGCACCAGGTGTCAAGGACCCCGATACCATCCGTGCCTTCATCAAGGAGGCGAAATCGGCATGAGGCTCGAGCGGCCAGACACCACCGGCCGGTTCGGCGACTACGGAGGCACCTTTGCTCCTGAGACGCTGATGCCCGCCCTCATCGAACTCGAGACGGCCTTCACCGATGCGTGGGCCGATCAGGATTTCCACACCGAGCTGAACGGGCTGCTCAAGGACTTCGTGGGAAGGCCGACCCCCGTCTACCGGGCCTCCAGGCTGTCGGTCGAACTCGGGATCGACCTGTGGTGCAAGCGGGAAGACCTGGCACACACCGGTGCGCACAAGATCAACAACACCGTCGGTCAGGGTCTTCTGGCGCGCCGGATGGGCAAACCACGCGTGATTGCCGAGACTGGCGCTGGACAGCACGGGGTCGCTACAGCAACGGCGTGTGCGCTCTTCGGGCTCGAATGCGAGGTCTACATGGGGGAGAAGGACATTGAGCGTCAGGCGCTCAACGTATACCGCATGCAGATGCTCGGAGCGAAGGTGACTCCCGTGTCTGCGGGCACGGGAACCCTCAAGGATGCAGTGTCCGCTGCGCTGAGGGACTGGGTCGCATCGGTGGAGTCAACGCACTACATCATTGGATCGGTCGTCGGTCCGCATCCCTTCCCGTGGATGGTGCGTGAGTTCCAGAAGGTGATCGGACAGGAACTCCAACAGCAGATGGACGGAGGAGATACACCGAGCCCCGACGTCATCGTCGCGCCGGTGGGCGGCGGTTCGAACGCTATGGGCATCTTCTATCCCTACGCGGGTGATGACGGAGTCGAGCTCGTCGGGATCGAGGCTGCCGGTCTCGGCATCTCGTCAGGGAAACATGGTGCCTCACTCGGTGAGGGCTCACCGGGTGTGCTGCACGGAGCGATGACATACATGCTCCAGGACACCTTCGGCCAGGTGCTCGAGGCTCATTCCGTATCGGCTGGCCTCGACTACCCGGGAGTCGGACCGGAGCACGCATATTTCAAGGATGCCGGCCTTGTCCGGTACGAGAACGTGTCGGATGACGAAGCCATTGAAGCCTTCCATCGCATGGCACAAACCGAGGGCATCATCCCTGCTCTCGAATCCGCCCATGGTCTTGCCTGGATCATTCGCGAGGCGTCATCATTGGCCGGAAAGACGGTCGTCCTGAACCTGTCCGGCAGGGGGGACAAGGACGTCCAACAGGTGGCTGCGCTGTATGGCTGATCCGCTTCCAACATCAACCGGCAGGGAGGCGCTTGCATCCATGTTTGCCGATGCGCGCGCACAGAATCGTGCGGTCCTGCTCCCGTATCTGACAGCTGGGATTCCAACCATCGAGGATTCGGTTGAACTCTTTGTCGCGATGGCAGATGCAGGAGCGGACGGATTCGAGATCGGAATTCCGTATGCGGATCCGCTCATGGATGGTCCCGTGATCATGGAGGCAGGTGAACGTGCGCTGTCTCGGGGGGTCACCGTCGATCGGTCCCTCGACATCGTGCGCGAAGTTGTAGCCAGGACAGGCAAGCCGGTGATCGTCATGACCTATGTCAACCCCGTACTCAGGAATGGTGCCGTTCGCTTCTTCGAGAAGGTTGCGGCCTCGGGAGCTTCCGGCGTCATCCTCGCCGACCTTCCCGCCGACGAGGCCGTCCCGTTCCTCGATGCCGCGAAGGCGACGGGCCTTGGCATGGTGCTGTTCATTGCCCCCACGACCGGTGATGACCGACTCAGGGCTGTTGCAGATGCCGATCCGGTGTTTGTCTACGGCATCGCCGAAGTAGGCGTGACCGGAGAGCGAACCGAGGCGTCTGCCAACACGGAGTCGCTGGCTCATCGGTTGAGGGCGGTCTCCGACATCCCGCTCGTCTATGGGGTTGGCATCAGCACACCAGTCCAGGCGGCCGCAGCTGCAGTGACGGGTGATGGGGTGATCGTCGGAACGGGCATCGTGCGCAGGGTTCTCGATGCGCCGGACGGCGCGAGCGCGGCGGCGGAGCTCGAATCGTTCGTCGGGGCACTAGCCACTGCGGTCATTCGTAGCTAGCGCTTCAGAGCTGGGCCTCATCGGCCGATAGATACCTAGAGCGAATCTGACGTCGCGACCGGGCGTGGTACCGGGAGTGGGACTCGAACCCACACGAGCTTGCGCCCAGCGGATTTTGAGTCCGCCGCGTCTACCGTTCCGCCATCCCGGCTTGGGCCAGGGAGGATAGGACTGGGGCAGATGATTCGTTCCTGCCAACCGGCAGATCGGCACACGGTGCCGTCGGTTCGATGGGATGCAAAGGTACGATGTGAAACAGCTGGCAGTGGGCGGAAGAACCCCGGTGACATTTAGTAGTCATCGTGCTACTCTCCGTACTATCGCATATCGAGGGGTCCGATGCGTATGAAGAGTCGTAATCATAATCGCGAGCGCGGCGCCGCCATGGTCGAGATGGCCATGGTTCTGCCGTTGCTTGTTCTCCTGGTGTTCGGCATCGTCGAATATGGCCTGCTGTTCAAGGAGAAACTGACCATCGCTTCGGCGGCAACCTCTGCGTCCAGGACCGGGGCGACCATGGGAACCAGGGATGCTGCCGACTTCCGCATGCTCCGGGCGCTCGAGGCCGGTCTCTACGACCAGGTCGATGCGAGCGTTCTGATCAGCGTCGACATCTTCGAGGCGGACGAGATCACCGGAGTGGCGAGCGCCACCAACGTCAATACCTATTTCTTCACTCCTGACATACTCCCGTGCAAGTGGACACCCTGTCCCGATCCCGATGCACCCGGCGGTGCGGTCTACGGCGGTACGTGGATTCCTTCCGTGAGGGATACGGAGTTGGATGCCGGTGGCGGGGGTCTCAGCGTGCTCGGAATCGAGATCGAGTATCACCATGATGCAGTGACGAACCTCATCCCCGGCGTCGATCGTGATCTCACGGAGCGAGCACTCGTGCGCCTCGAGCCCGACACCTTCGGTTCCTAGGGAGTCTGCGTATGAAGGCAACATGGCAGAGAGTGCGCACGGCAATTGTTCCGCAGTGGATCCGCGACCAGGAGTCAGGTGCGGTGCTCATCCTGATGGCGTTCTTGATCACCGTGTTCATGGGGATGGCAGCATTCGCCGTGGACTACGGCTGGCTGTTCTGGAACGGCATCAAGATCCAACACGGTGCGGATGCCGCGGCACTCGCTGGCGTGGTCTACGAGCCAGATGACAGGGCAACAGCCTATCTCGAGGCCTCAAACGCGGCGGCAGAGAACGGCTACACGGCGGGTGACTCCGTGGTCGACCCGGTCGACTTCGTCGAGGATCCCCTCGCCGTCGAGAACTCGAACCAGCTCAGGGTGACGATCTCGCACGACGTTCCCACCTTCTTCATGCGGGTATTCAGCATCAACACCGTGACCGTCACGAGAAGTGCTGTTGCCGAGTACGTGCTCCCACTTCCGCTTGGTTCGCCCGAGCCGCGATTCGGCAACGACCCTGCTACGGGCTACGACCCAGGCTTCTGGGGCAACATTCACGGGTACTACACCCAGCAGAAACAGGGCGATCGCTACTCGTCCCAGTGTGTGAGCAACAACCAGGGTGCTGGCTGTCCACTCAACCCAGAACGGCGAGCGACCAATTATCCGGACTCCCAGAACGCCACGGGCGGGTACGTCTATGGCGTCGAGTTCGATGCAAACCCGAACGGTGTGAAGGTCGAGATCTTCGACGGCCCATTCACACGTGACATGGGCGACAGGATTCTCAATGGTGACCAAGCCCCTGGCGGGAGTACGTCGTTCCCGACGACGGTCTTCATCCTGTACGGACCCGATCCGACGCCGCTCAACACGTCGGACAACGAGGTGCTGTGCACCGTTGAGTACGCCCCTCGTGATGCCTATATGCCTGGGGCGACCGAGACTACGACCTGGGCGGAGGTCGATGCGTATCTGATTTCGCAGGGCGAGGTCGGCCTTGAGTTCCTGTGGGACGAGATGTGCCCAGCGACCGACCTCGATCGGGGACCTGGTGTCTATCCCCTGCGGATCTTCACCAAGGCCGAGGACACCGCTGGGTTGAACCGGTGGTCGTTGCGTGCGACCACGTCCAACGGTGTCGTGCCACGCCTGTACGGAATCGGTGACATGGCGATCTTCTCGAACATCGACGGAAGCGTCGCTGATGCCGAGTTCTACCTCGCTGAGGTGGTCGAGTTGCACAAGGGCAAGTCCCTCGTAATCAGCCTGTGGGACCCAGGAGACGCTGGTGGCGACCATTCCATCGACATCCTCGATCCGTACGGAAACGTTGCGACTTGCTCATGGTCCGCAACGAACGGCAACTCTGGCGGGCCGGGTCCGTGCAACGTCGTGACGACGGGATCGCCGTACAACGATCATCTGGTCGAGATCAGGGTCAGCCTCGGCGGTGCGTATACCTGCAACGCCGGCAACTGCTGGTGGAAGATCCGCTACAACTATGGCGGCACCACGCAGGACACCACGACGTGGGAAGCTCGCATCGAGGGCAACCCCGTGAAGTTGGTCGAGTAGCGCCCTCCAGATGGCGCCAGCGAGCTACGCTCGTCGGTCATGGCGAAGCTTGCGCTGCTCGACGGACATTCACTCGCATATCGGGCCTTCTACGCGCTGCCTCCTGATCTGGCGACGCCGTCCGGGCAGGTCACGAACGCAGTATTTGGCTTCACGTCGATGCTGATCAAGCTGCTCGACGACGAGGCACCCGATGCCGTGGCCGTTGCATGGGATCGCAAGGAGCCCACGTTCCGCAAGGAGCAGTACACCGATTACAAGGCGAATCGCGAGACAGCTCCTGACCTGTTCCGGAGTCAGATCCCCCTCATTCATGAGGTGCTCGACGCGATGGAGATCCCCCAGGTGAGCCTGGCCGGGTACGAGGCCGATGATGTGATTGCGACGCTCGTCAGGCAGGCTCGCGACCTCGACTACGACGTTCTCGTGGTCACAGGGGACAGGGATGCCTTTCAGCTGTCGTCAACCGATGTCACGGTGATGTACACCAGGCGCGGCATCTCGGACACTGTGCATGCGACGCCGGCATGGATCGAGGAACGCTACGGCATCGGCCCCGAGCGCTATGTGGAGTACGCGGCGTTGCGCGGCGACACCTCGGACAACCTCCCCGGCGTGCCTGGGGTGGGGGAGAAGACCGCCGCGAAACTCATCGGCCAGTACGAGAGCCTCGAAACCCTCTACGAGCACCTCGATGATCAGACACCCAAGCTTCGTGAGAACCTCGAGCAGGCAAGGGATCAGGTCTTCCTGAACCGAATACTCATGACCATGGTGCACGATGCGCCCATCGAAGATGTCGCCCCGGACGACCTGGTTCTCGAGGCGTTCGACAGGGACGCTGTGCGTGCACTGTTCGACGACCTCGCCTTTCGCAGCCTTTGGCAGAGGCTCGAGGAGCTTGGTGGGGTCAGTCAGGGCGAGGGTGAGCTCGAGGACGTCGAGGTCACGACGCTGACATCGGCCAGCCAAGTTGCGGAACTCTCCCTTGGCGGTCCGGTCGGCGTTGAAGGGGTCTTCGAGGCCGATGAGCTCGTCGGGTTGGTCATCGCAGCCGACACTGCCGTGTTCGTGCCGCTCGAGTTGGCGGTACCAATGCTCAGCGACGGGGGGGTAGAGCCGGTCGTCCACAACGCCAAGCCGCTCATGAGGGCCCTGCTGGAATCGAACATGCCGCTCCCTGGGCTCGCATTCGACACGATGCTGGCCGCATGGTTGATCAACCCTGCCCAACGCGCACCAGACTTGGAGGATCTTGCCTACAGGGAACTGGGTCTCGACATCGGAGGCCGCAACGATGCAGCTGGGTCCGGACCCCAGGGAGCCTTCAGCTTCGAAGACGGCCAGGCCCTGGACCTCGACGGTGCGACGAGACGTGCGATCGCCGTTGCACGGCTCGTTGAACCACTTTCCCAACAGCTCGATGCCAGAGGTTCGGGTGAGCTGTATGCCCAGATCGAGCTGCCGCTTGTAGCGGTCCTTGCCGACATGGAACACGCCGGCATCGGGCTCGATGTCGACTTCCTCAGTGCGTTTGGCGATGACCTCGCTGCACGGATCGCCACGCTCGAAACCGAGATCCATGCGCTGGCGGGCCGCGCCTTCAACATCAACTCAACACTGCAGCTTCGGTCAATCCTGTTCGATGAGCTCGGGCTTCCGGTAATCAAGAAGACGCCAAAGGGTGCGCCGTCAACCGACGCCTCCGTCCTCGAGAAGCTTGAGGACGAGCACGAGATCGTCGCAAAACTGCTCACCTTCAGGGAGCTGGACAAGCTTCGCTCGACCTACGTTGTCTCACTCATGGACCTGGTTGGGAACGACGGTCGACTCCACGGGCGGTTCAACCAGACAGGTGCGGCTACTGGCCGCCTTTCGATGGAGCAGCCGAATCTCCAGAACATCCCAGCCAGATCAGCCGAGGGCAGGGAGATCAGGAAGGCGTTCATAGCTGACGAGGGCTCGTCCTTCCTCGTTGCGGACTACAGCCAAATCGAGCTGCGCATCCTCGCGCATCTCTCGAAGGACCCTGGGCTCGTGGATGCATTCGCCGCTGATATGGACATTCATGCAGCCACCGCCGCCAGGGTCAACAACGTCGCCCTGGACGACGTCACAGACGACATGCGACGCACATCCAAGATGATCAACTTCGGACTGCTCTACGGCATGGAGGCCTACGGATTGGCACAGCGCTTGGATATCGAGCGATCCGAGGCCCAACGCCACATCGACGAATACTTCGTGCAATTCCCGGACGTCCGGGCATTCATGGCCGGAATCGTCGATGATGCTCGCGACACCGGCTACACAACGACCATCCTCGGGCGCAGGAGATACCTCCCAGAACTCCACGCCCGCAGCACGCGGGAACGCCAGGCTGGGGAGCGAATGGCCCTCAACGCACCCATTCAGGGGTCGGCAGCCGACGTCATAAAGAAGGCCATGATCGAGCTTGCTGAAAGGCTGCGTCAGGACGGCCTGGAGGCTGAGATTCTCCTTCAGATTCACGACGAGCTCGTCATTGAGGCCCGCGATGAGGTCCTCCCCGCTGTCACGACATTGACGCTGGACATCATGGAGGGCGTCGTCGACCTCACGGTCCCACTGAAGGTCAGCCACGGCACGGGCAGGACCCTGGCCGAAGCAGGGCACTGAACCGGGGCTGCTACGCATGGGTGTGGTCACGTATGACTTGGTCCGTCGTCGTCACACCGCGATGCTGGTGGCGACAGTCGCAGCATATGTCTACCATCCGCGAGCCCTAGGGGCCGCTTGCGCGCGCTCACGGGCGAATACGTATCCACAGGAGACCCACCCTTACATGTCCAATGACACCAGTGACAGCGTGACACAAGACGCTGCCGAAACAATCGAGACTGAAGAGACTGCATCCGAAACCGAGGCCGCAGTCGCCGCCGAGACCGCCGCAACAGAAAGGCCGGACGAGGCGCCAGGCGCCGCCCCGAGCGCAGACGTTGCTGAGTCGAGCGACTCCGGGGATATGTCAGCACCGGAAGCATCCGAAGAGCCAGCAACCGCCTCCGTCACTGTGGATCCGACGCCGGAGGCCGCTGCAGAGGTCGCGGTCGACGCCGAGGTCGTTTCTGAGGTAGTCGCCGAGGCCGCAGCCGAGGTAGCCGCGGAAGAAGCGGGAGAGGTAGTCGACGAGGCCGCAGCCGAGGTAGCGACCGAAGAAAAGGGAGAGGTGCGTGTCTTCGAGAAGCCGCGAGCCGATCGCCCTGCCATATCGGCCCCCAAGGACATCGGTGATGTCCCGGACGATCTGACCGCAGACGACTTCGCAGCGGCTGTCGAGCAGACCGTATTCGAGTTCAAGGAAGGCGACATCGTCGCGGGCACCGTGGTCAGGGTTGACCCCGACGAGGTGCTTGTTGACATCGGCTACAAGTCCGAGGGTGTGATTCCGCCCTACGAGCTCTCCGTGCGCAACAACTCCAATCCTTTGGACATCGTCACCGTGGGTGATGAGATCGAGGCCCTCGTGCTCCAGAAGGAGGACGATCAGGGCCGCCTTGTATTGTCGAAGAAGCGGGCCCAGTACGAACGTGCTTGGGCCGTATCGAAGGCATCATGAACGAGGGTGGCACGGTCACCGGTCAGGTGATCGAGGTCGTCAAGGGCGGCCTCATCGTCGATATCGGCCTTCGCGGATTCCTTCCAGCATCACTCGTCGACCTCAGAAGGGTTCGCGACCTTCAACCGTTTGTTGGGGAACCGATCGAAGCAAAGGTGATTGAGCTCGACCGGAACCGCAACAACGTGGTCCTGTCGCGCAGGGCATACCTCGAGGAGGAGCAGGCCGAGCAGCGGCATGCCTTCCTTGCAGACCTCAAGGAAGGCGATGTGCGTGAGGGCGTTGTCTCCAGTGTCGTGAACTTCGGCGCATTCGTCGACCTTGGCGGCATGGATGGCCTTGTGCACGTTTCTGAGCTGTCCTGGCGCCATGTCAACCACCCAGGCGAGATCGTCACCGTTGGTGACAAGGTCAAGGTGAAGGTCCTCGAGGTTGACTACGGCCGCGAGCGCATCTCGCTTTCGATTCGTCAGACCGCCGAGGATCCATGGGAGACCTTCGCCCGCGACGCAGATGTCGGCACCATTGTCGATGGTCGTGTCACGAAGACCGTGCCCTTCGGAGCCTTTGTCTCAGTGGGCGAAGGAGTCGAGGGACTAGTCCACGTCTCGGAGATCGCCATGCACCACGTCGAAAGCCCTGAACTCGAGCTCAGTATCGGGCAGGAAGTAAAGGTAAAGGTCACTGAGATCGATGCCGACAGACGACGAGTGAGCCTGTCAATAAAGCAGGCACTTCCTGAGTGGGAGGAGCGCTCGTCGTGGAGCGAAAGAAAGCCAACACGACCACGCCGAAGGGAATTCGAGCGTGAAGACGAGACTACAGAAGCACCAAGCTTCAACGCGGACTCGTCACTTGAGGCAATCCTCCAGGAACTCAAGGAACGGGGAATCGGCCGGTCCTGACCGGCGGGTCCTTGACCCCAAATGGGGTCATGTGGGAACCTTGAGACCCCGCGTGTGCGATGCAAATGCATCCCACGCGATGAAGTCGCGTATCAGCATGGGGAGGACCGACTGACATGGGCCGGCGGACACTTGTTCTTATAATCGCGGTAGCCCTGGCTGCTATCTCCGGATTTGCCATCTACCAATACCTGACCAATGTCGAGGACGACATTCGGGCCGACATCGCAGAGGTTGTGGTGTATCGCGCCAATGCCTCGATTGCAGTCGGTACGACCGGCGAAGAGGCCAGAGCGGTCATCGAGGAAACGACGGCGCTTCGTGAGAACGTTGTCTTTGAGGGATCAACGATCCTCTGTACGGGAGCTGCTGGCGACAACGCTGACGGCAATCCGGCAGAAGTCGGCTGTCCCAGCAACCCCAATGACCTCAATGCCGTACTCGACGGGAAGCTCGCTGCTGGGCCGATCTCGGCAGGGCAGGTCATCACGACCAGCTCGTTCGCTGACCAGCGCGACCTTCAGCAGCGTCTCTCCGACGCGATCGCCCCTGGCAAGGTTGCCATCTCCCTCGGTGCTGACGTTGTCAGTGCCAGCGGTGGCTTCATCCGCCCAGGAGACAACGTGAACATCCTCGCATCGGCGAGCCTGTCGGCACTGGCGTTCCTCGAGATCATCTCGAACGACGAATTGCGTGACCTGCTCATCGAAGCTGGCGTTCCGGTGCCCGAGGCTGATCCGGGGGCTGAGGGTGACACCTCTGCCGATGCAGAACCCGATTCTCCGACGAATATCGCCGCTGCCATCCCACAGACGCTCGACGTCACCCAGACCATTATCCAGAACATCCAGGTGCTCGCGATCAATGAGAACACACGCCCCGCACCGCTCAACACGGGTCTCACCCCGATTGGTGGCGTGGTTGTGTTCGAGGTGACACCGCAGCAGGCAGAGATCATCGAGTACGCACGGAACTACACGACCGTCGCACTCTCCTTGCTGCCTGCTGGGGACTACGTGCCATACGATGCACAGCCGGTTGTCGTGGACGACCTGTTCAGCCTGCTGGATCGGATTCAGACGGAACTGGGACGTGTCGGCGATGGCAGCTGATACCGACAGCACCAGGTCGATCCTTGTGGTCGACACGGACACAGCGGCGATGGACGCCGCTGTGTCCCTCCTGGACGGACACAAGGTCTACCAGGCTCGCAACATCTCCGATGCCCAGCGAAAGCTGGTGGAAGAGGGGATCGAGCTTGCGATCATCGGCCCCGGGTTTGCCCATGAGGCCGGTGTGAACGAAGCGAGCTTGCTCTTGGACATCCAACCAGCGCTTCCCATTGTGTTGGTTGCCGATGGCCTCACCACCGATGTGCTCCGGGCCGCAATCAGGGTTGGGTTCAAGGACGTCGTGGACGCACCGCTCAATCAATCAAAGATCGATTCGATGCTCCAGCACGTCGACCGTGCCGAAGCGCACGGTGCTGCAGACTTCAAGCCCAAGACCAAGATTGGCAAGGTTGTCACGATCATGTCGCCTAAGGGTGGTGCGGGCAAGACGATGACAACTGTGAACGTCGGACTCTCCCTCGCCATGATGTCCGGAAGCCCGGAGAAGGTCGTCATCATGGATGCGGACCTCCAGTTCGGCGACGTCTGCATCTCGCTTCAGGTAGAACCACAGCACACGATCGTCGATGCAGCCCGCGATATTGACAAGCTCGATGAGTTGCAGCTTGAGTCGCTCCTCGCGACACATACGTCAGGACTTCGAGTCCTTTCAGCGCCGCTCGAGCCGTCGCTTGCCGACGAGGTATCTACCCAGGTGGTCGTCAAGACCCTTGGCATGCTCAAGCGGATGTTCGACTACGTGGTTATCGACACTGCACCGTTCCTCGATGAACCTGTGCTGTCGATCCTCGAGCGGTCAGACGTTGTGTTGCTGGTGGTTGACATGGATCTTCCCGCCGTCAAGAACGCGAAGCTCGCCCTTGACACGTTGAAGCTCATCAAGTTCCCATTCGAGAAGATCAAGCTGATCCTCAACAGGGTCAACTCGAAGGCCCGCCTCGATATCGACGAGCTCGAACGCTCGCTCGGCCTCGAGGTGCAGGCCGCTATCAGCTCAGACAAGCTCGTGCCACGAGCCGTGAACGAAGGGGACCCGGTGGTGAGCCTGTACCCCCGTTCGAGGGTGGCAAAGGATCTGAGAAACGTGACGTCGCTCGTGCTCGATGGTGAAGCCGTCGACGAGCCTCAAGAAGAGAAGCGCGGTTGGTTCCGGTAGGTCGGGCTGACGCCCGGGGGAACCGAAGGAAAGGGACTACGACATGAGTCTTGCAGACAGGGTCAAAGCTGCGAAGTCAGCCGATGCATCAACAGATACCCAGAGGGAAGAGGTCAAGTCCGACCTGCGGCGCAAGCTGCACTACAAGGTCGTCGAAGGACTCGGGCCGACGCTCTACAACTCGCAGATGTCCGATGCGGAGCTGAAGCTCCGCGTGATGGAGATGCTCGAGTGGGCACTCGAGCAGGAGCAGTCCGTTCCGCTTGCCCGCTCCGACAGGCTGACCCTTCTCCAGGAAATTGCAGATGACGTCCTCGGTTACGGACCTATCGATCCGTACCTCGCCGATCCAGAAGTGACTGAGGTCATGGTGAACGGACCTCACGCCGTGTGGGTTGAGCGCGCTGGGCGCATCACGAAGACCGATACAAGATTTGTCGACGCCAATCACCTCGAGCGGATCATTGAGAAGATCGTTGGCCAGGTCGGGCGTCGCATCGACGAGTCGACCCCAATGGTTGATGCTCGCCTTCCTGATGGTTCACGTGTGAATGCGATCATCCATCCGCTCGCAATCGGTGGGCCGTACGTCACCATTCGTAAGTTTGCCGTTGACCCGTTCACGGTTGACGACCTCGTTGCCAACAACTCGATGAGCGAGCAGGTCGCAGGTCTGCTGAAGCGATGTGTCGAGGGCCGTCTCAACGTCATCGTGTCCGGCGCAACCGGCTCAGGCAAGACGACGTTGTTGAACGTACTTTCGAACTTCATCCCTGCCAACGAGCGCATCATCACGGTTGAGGATGCGGCTGAGGTCCAGCTGAACCAGACCCACGTGCTGACCCTGGAATCGAGGCCTGCAAACCTCGAGGGCAAGGGTGAGGTGAAGATTCGTGACCTGGTGAGGAACACGCTTCGTATGCGTCCTGACCGCATCATCGTTGGTGAGGTTCGCGGTGGCGAGGCGCTTGACATGCTCCAGGCCATGAACACCGGTCATGATGGTTCGCTGACGACGGTTCACTCGAACGCACCTCGAGACACCCTCGCTCGTATCGAAACGATGGTGCTGATGGCCGGTATGGATCTTCCGGTGCGGGCCATTCGTGAACAGGTTGCTTCTGCTCTGGATCTCGTTGTTCACATCCACCGGCTTCGGGATGGCACGCGACGCGTGACGCACGTGACCGAGGTGGTTGGTATGGAAGGTGAGATCATCACCCTTCAGGATCTCATGCTGTTCGACTACGGCATGGGTGTCGATGAGAACGGCAAATACATTGGGTATCTCAAGGCAACGGGCATTCGACCGACGTTCTCGGAACACCTCGAGAACTACGGCATCAACCTGCCAGCAGAGCTCTTCCAGCCAGAGGCGTTTGCACGACGATGAGACGCCTTCTAGCACTCGGGCTTGGGATGAGCGCCATGATGGCCGCCGCCCCCGCATACGCTCAGACTGAAGGGTCCGCCTCGGGTGGCCCGAACGAGACCATGTTGCTCCTCGCCGCCGTGGGCGCCGCGACCGCAGTGTTCCTGCTCGTGATCATTCTCCTCGGCAAGACCCGGTCAACGAGTGGTGTTCAGCAACGACTCGGGACCCTGTCGGACAAGGGATCGACAAAGGGTGTGTTCGGTCGCTTCGGGTTCCTGCGCAAGGCTGCCCGCTCTGCGGAGACGGCGGCGGCGGATCGCGGCGCAACCAGCATGATCGAATCTGCGCTTGAGCAGGCCAACCTACCTCTCAAGCCCGGAGAGGCAATCGTTGCGGCCGTCCTTGTTTCGATGCTCTCCTTCATCCTTGTGACGGCTATCAGCCAGTCATTCATCTGGGGCATCGTGGCAGCGGCGCTCGTCATTGTTGGCTCTCTGGTGTTCGTGAACCAGGTTGCTGCTAGGACGCGGAAGCGGTTTGAGACCCAGCTACCCGACACGCTCAACCTGCTTGCAACGTCACTGCGTGCTGGCTATTCGCTGCTCCAGGCCGTCGAGGCGGTCGGTGAGGAAGCACCCGAGCCCACGCGACGTGAGTTTGGCCGTGCCATGGCTGAGATCCGCCTCGGAAGACCGATCAACGATGCACTCGACGATATCGCGGAACGGATGAGCTCGCAGGACTTCGAGTGGACGGTGATGGCTATCGGGATCCAGCGCGAGGTAGGCGGAAACCTCGCGGAGGTGCTCCAGACAACGTCTGAGACGATGGTGCAGAGGAACCGATTGCGCAGGGAGATGAAGGCGCTCACGGCGGAGGGTCGGATATCTGCGATCGTCCTGTCGTTGCTGCCGATCTTCCTCTTCTTGGTCATTTCCGTTGTCAACCCCGGATACATGGAACCAATGCTGCAAAGCACAGTAGGCCTCATCATCCTTGGTGGTGGCCTCGTGTTCATCGGCCTCGGCATCTACTGGATGTCACGAATCGTGAAAGTTGACGCCTGATGGATCCTCTCCTCTTTGTTGTGATATCGGTGTCGATCACCGTCGGTGCCCTGGCTTACTACATTGGCAACGGTGTCGTGAAGGCCCAGAAGCAGTCCGGCCGGCGCCTCGCGAGTCTCCAGACCCGCGATGATGTGCTCCAGGCCGACTTCTCAGCGCGAGCCGTTGCGCCTGTGATGCAGGGGATCGGACGCTTTGCCCTCCGCTTCACGCCGACGGGTTGGGTTGCCAAGGCACAGCACAAGCTTGTGCTGGCTGGTTGGGCCGAGCGCATGGACGGAAACACGTGGGCAGCGATCAGGATCATCGCCCTCGTCAGCTCTATCGTGCTCGCATTCGTCGCGGTGCCACTGGTCGACAGCAGCATGATGAAATTCCTCGTTGGCGGATTGCTTCTTGTGATCGGCTTCTTTGGCCCCGAGGCTTCGTTGAACCGTGCCATTGACGACCGCCGCAAACAGATGGAGAAGCAGCTTCCCGACATCATCGACCTCCTGGTCATTTCCGTGGAGGCGGGTCTTGGCTTCGAGGCTGCCATGGGACGCGTTGTCCAGAACGTTCCTGGCGAACTCTCGAGGGAGTTCCAGCGAACGTTGCAGGAGACACGGGTTGGTGTGAGTCGCCACGAGGCCCTCCGCAATATGTCGGAGCGGACTGATGTCGACGATCTGAATTCGTTCATCCTTGCCCTCATCCAGGCCGACCAGTTCGGAGTCTCGATTGCCCGCATGCTCCGTGTTCAGGCTGAAGAAATGCGCGTGCGCCGTCGCCAGAGGATTCAGGAGAAGGCATTCGCTGCACCGGTCAAGATGATCTTTCCGATGCTCCTGTGCATCTTCCCTTCGATCTTCATCGTGATTCTCGGCCCTGCCGTGATGAACATCCGAGACAACCTTCTCTGATATGACATCGTCCTCGGACGATCTGGCCGAAGTGGGGTCCGGCGGAGAGATTGACAGCGCCTCAGGCTCGAAGGCGTCCGGCCCACGGCTGGTGTGGATTGCACCGCTCGTGCCGCTGTTCATGGTCGCACTCTTCGCTGCGAGACCGATCAAGGACAATTCGTTCCTGTGGCACATTCGCGCCGGAAGCGCGCAGAGCACGGTTGGCGAGGTCCTGAACAACGATGTGTTCTCCTTCACCAAGTTCGGGGCGGAGTGGCGGACACAGTCGTGGCTGGTCGAGCTGCTGTACTCATGGCTTGAGGCCTCCTTCGGTGGTCTGTCATGGGTCAACTGGATGGTGTTCATCGTCGCCTCATCGACTGTTGGCTTCATCGGGCTCGCTGTGTATCGCTCGACGCGGTCGCCGATCTCAACAGGCTTCGTATTGATTGTTGCTGCCTGGTTGATGGGTCCGTTCACGCAGCCCAGGCCAGTGCTGTTCTCCTATGCACTTGCTGCGCTGCTCGTTGTGGTTGTCCAGAACCGGGATCGCCTGGCGTGGGCCGTGGTTCCCGTCATCTGGCTGTGGGCAGGAGTCCACGGTTCCTGGGTCCTGGGTGGCCTACTGGTCCTCCTCGAATGGCTGCGCACCAAGGACAAGCGGCTGTTCTGGGCAGGACTCGTGTCAGCGGCGGCAACGCTTGCGACTGCACACGGCATCGGGACGTGGAAGATCGTCATCACCTTCTTTGAATCCAGGGAGGCACTCGACCTCATCGAGGAATGGGCAGCCCCCGAGTTCCTCGACGTGGTCCAGGCTCCCTACCTGCTGCTGATTGCCGGCGTGATCATTGCGGCGATCAGGGGCAAGATCGAACTGAGGGACCTCATTGTGATCCTTCCCTTCATGTTCTTCGGGATGAGCTCGCGACGTGCCGTGTTCCCAGCCGCCATCGTGCTGATTCCATGGGCAGCACGCGCGATCCCGCCGATCCCAGTGTCGAAGGCGAGAACGTCGTCGATCGTTGTGGGCGTGGCAGCGGCGCTCGTGGTGGTCGTGGCGATGCTTCCCATGGTTACCCGTCCCCTGGGCGAATTGGACGATGAGCGCTTTCCGTCTGCCGCAATGGCGGGGGCGCTTGGGGAGGACCGAGCGTTCCACGGTGATGCCGAGGGTGGATACCTGATCTATGCGGAGTGGCCCGATCGGTTGATCTACATCGATGACCGGGCGGAGCTCTATGGCAAGGAGCTCTTCGAGGAGTACCGAGATGTTCGCAGCGGTGAATACCGAGAGGCCTTTTCCCGGTGGGAAATCAATGCCGTAATGGCTCAGAACGCTTGGCCCCTCACCGAAGCCCTCACCGAGGATGGCTGGATCGTCCGGGCCTCTGACGACCATTTCACGGTGTTCGGAAGGCCCTAGATCGCTGCGCTCGCAGTCGCGGGCTTTGAGGCCTGAGTCTTGCCCTTGCGAATATGTCGTTCGCTTAGCTGGCCGTGGTTGATACTCACTGCTCCATGAGGGCAAAACTGCCAGAGGTGACGCCTGGGGCGATGATCTGCGAACGTTCAACCCCTGAGCCGAGCTGACCCAAACCACACTCCAGGCTTCAGGCACCACGCATGTCACAACACAGCAAAGGGAAGCGCCGAGGCGCTTCCCTTTGCTTGTTATGAGCGTCTTTCGACGTTACTAGTTGTTGTTCAGTGAATCCTGAACGGTGTCGAACTTGTCGCTGACCGCGCCACCGACTGCGATGATTGCGATAATTGCGACGATTGCGATGAGTGCAACCAGCAGAGCGTACTCCACCATGCTCGCACCCTGTTCCTCGTTGAAGCGGGCCTGGAAGGCCGTTACCAGACGAAGCATTATGTACCTCCTACGTACAAGGCGATCCGTACATAAAACTACGGCAATTGGGCCGAAAACTGAATGGGTCTTTCGACCCATATCCGAGCTGGCCCCCTTTGCCAGCCGGAGTACGTGCGACGTAGGACCTATGACATATGACCACGATTGATAGGGATTGGACTACTCCCAATCCCTATCAAGCCCCAGCTTCATGGCTTCGACGGCGGCTTGTGTGCGGTCGTTGACGCCGAGTTTGAGGTAGATGGATGCGAGATGGTTCTTGACGGTCTTCTGCGAGATGTAGAGCTCGTCGGCGATGTCCTCGGTCCCGGAGATTCCTGCCACGAGGCACCTGAGCACGTCTCGTTCGCGCTCAGTGATCGCCTCGGCTCGCGAGGAGAGGGTGGGGCTGGTGTACCCGGCGAGATCGCCCTCGGTCGCCTCGAACAGGTCGAGGCCAGCGTTTGCGGCCCGAATGGATGCGGCCAGCTCCTGGAGGGGGAGGCCCTTCGAGAGGAACCCACGAGCACCGGCTTCCCGTGCGCTCGCGCCGTAGTCGTCGGCGGCGTGCATGGTGACGATCAACGTCGGTGGAAGGTTCTCCATCTTGCTGATGGCAGCCAGCCCGGACATACGCGGCATTTCGACATCGACAAGGAGGACATCAGGGTTCTTGGACGCGACTTCGTCAGCGAGGTCTGCCCCGTCGACGACGGTGCCGACCACGGAGATGTCCGGGAGGGAGTCGAGTGCCTGCGAGAGACCGTCCAACATGAGCCGGTGGTCGTCGGCAATGACCACGCGGATGACGCTCGTCACGTGGTGTCCTTCCACGACACCACGACCCTGGTGCCCTGATCATCGCCTGACGTGACATCGAGGTCTGCGCCTATGAGGTTTGCTCGCTCCTGCATACCAACAAGACCGTAGCGGCCATCTGCTCTCGTGGCGATATCGAACCCGGTTCCGTTGTCCTCGATGCTGACCGAACCGGACCGGTCGTCGATACGCCCCGCGATACGGATGACCGTTGCGTCGGCGTGGCTCAGTGCGTTGCGGAATGCCTCGGTGATGAGTGCACCCACCTCAACGGCGATCGCTGGCCGTGGCGGTGTCCGTTCATCGATGTCGACAACCACCGTTGGACCGTCGATGTCGACTTCGGCAACCAGCGAGTGGGCATGCTCGACAACGCTGACACTTCTGTCCGCCCTCAGGTCCTGCACGCGGTTTCGGATCCTGTCCACGAGGCCAGTCACGTTCGATCGAGTGGCCTCAAGGGTGCGCACCTGGTCGGCGGAGAGGTCTCCTGTCAGGAGGACCATATCGAGGGTGAGGCCGACCGATGCGACTGACGGAGCGATGTCATCGTGGAGCTCTCGTGCCAGGCGGACTCGTTCGCGCTGGATCATGAGCCCCGCGAGTCGTTGCACCATCGCGTCGTTCTCGAGCGCAAGGCCGACCGGTGAGACAGCCCCCTGGATCGTTGTCTGCTGTCGAGGTGTGAGCACCCCGTCCTCCAGCCACAACTCAAGGTATGCCAGGACGCGGTCGGATCTGGTGATGTCGACACTGTCTGTTGGGTTCCTGTCTGGCGGTGTGCCACGTCGGGCGAGAACGACGTCGCTCGGGCCGATGATCCGGCTCGGTGCATCCGGGGCAACGATCCCAACATCCCTCAGGGCATCCTGGGCTGCTGCGACCGCATTGATGTCAGGAGAGGTTGCGACGGCAAGCAGGTCCTCGAGCAGGTCGTGGGTCTCCTCGAGCCGCGCCCTCCGATGCGCTGCGGCTGTTGTGGTCTGGGCGAATTCTTCAGCACGTTCCGACTCGCTGAGGAGCGCGCGCTGCACCTCACTGAAGGCGATGGCGGTTATGACATAGATTGCAGGGATACGGACGACGGCATCGAACGTGACAGGGGAGTCAGAAAGCCAGGAAGCGACGAGGACACCCCCAACGCTGAGGATCGCAACCGGTGCGGCAACACGAATCCCACCGGAGATGGCCCCGAGGAAGATCGAAGCGATCGGCATCACGACGAATGCGCTGGTGAGCCCGCCGGTGAGGGCAATGGCGGCTGAGAAGAGGCCCACGCCAGCGACGAGCGCCGCGTACATACGGAGGTTGCCCTTCTCGATGGGTATCGAGACGGAAAAGGACAGAAGTACGCCGAGCGATGCCATGAGTGTGGCGATCAACGCATCGCCGGAAAGGCCGTCGGTGGCGGCCGTTCCGATGATCGCAATGGCCAGTGCACCGACATGCACGACCTGTGAGGTCACGCGGAGCCGTGATGTCCAGCGTGGGTTTCCTGTCACATCGGCAGGGTACAGTCCGGATCATGGCTCCCGAGGTACCTCCCGCAGATCGTGGGAAGCCCATGAACCACGACGCACGCGGTCGTCGAGTGGTCGTGGGCGGTGGCATCGGCGCGGGAAAGAGCGCTGTGTGTGATGTGTTTGCCGGTCGCGGTTATCTCGTGGTGAGTGCAGATGAGGTTGGCCACGGGCTCCTTGCCGACGATGAGCCGACCATCACCACCATCGCGGACATATGGCCGGGAACGGTCATCGGAGGGGCGGTCGATCGCGCTGCGCTTGCATCGGTGGTGTTCTCCGATGCTCGCGCGCTCGAGAGCCTGGAGCAGATCATGCATCCTCGCATCGTGGAAACCATCCAGGCACTGGTGGAGTCCAGGCCTTCCGACGATGTAGTGGTCGAGGTGCCGCTCCTGCCGCTGGTTCTGGATACCCCGTTCCTGGTGTCTGACGACTTCACGCGGGTTGCGGTGGTGGCCGACGACCGAACTCGCCTTGCGAGGGCGGTTGCTCGCGGTGGAGAGGCTTCAGATATTGCCAGACGTATGGACCTTCAGGCTGGAGACAATGCTTGGAAGGCCTGGGCAGACGTCGTTGTGGACAATTCAGGATCGTGGAGCGCTACCGAGGCGACGGTGGTTGCACTGATCGAGGAACACACGCATGACTGAATCCCGACCCTTCGAGGTTGTCAGCGACTTCCAGCCGAGCGGTGACCAGCCAGAGGCTATTGCATCGTTGGTGAGCGGAATTCAACGCGGCGATCGGTTCCAGACGCTCCTCGGCATCACGGGTTCCGGAAAGTCGGCCACCATTGCGTGGACGATCGAGCAGGTGCAAAAGCCGACATTGGTGCTGGCCCCGAACAAGGCGCTCGCCGCACAGCTCGCGAACGAGTTCAGGCAGTTCTTCCCGAACAACCGCGTCGAGTACTTCGTGTCGTACTACGACTACTACCAGCCTGAGGCCTACATCGCCCAGACCGACACCTACATCGAAAAGGAGTCGACGGTCAATGACGAGATCGATCGACTGCGCCACGCTGCAACCGCGGCGTTGTTGACCCGAAGAGATGTGATCATCGTTGCCTCGGTGTCAGCCATCTACGGCCTCGGTTCGCCGGAGCAATACGAGGGACAGCTCCTGCGGCTCATCCGGGGGGTCGAGTTCCCACTCACTGATGCCATCTCGAGGCTGGTCGGGATCCAATACGAGCGAAACGAGGTCAACCTCACACGCGGCACCTTCCGGGTCAGGGGTGACACCCTCGAGGTGTTCCCCACATACGAGGAGACGATCGTCAGGATCGAGTATTGGGGCGACGAAGTCGAACGTATCTCCAGGATGAACCCGGTAACGGGCGAGGTCATCGAAGAGATGAACGAGGCATGGGTGTATCCAGCAACGCACTACGTGACGTCGAGTGCGATCCTTGAGCGATCCATTGCGGGTATCGAGGAGGAACTCGGCGAGCATCTTGCGAAGCTGGAACGAAAGGGCAAGCTGCTTGAAGCACAGAGGCTGCGGATGCGCACCCACTACGACATCGAGATGATGCGCGAAGTTGGGTACTGCTCAGGTATCGAGAACTACTCCAGGTATCTCGACGGTCGGGAGGCCGGTGAGGCGCCCTACACACTGATCGACTACTTCCCAGATGATTTCCTGATGGTGCTCGACGAAAGCCACGTCACGATCCCCCAGATCAACGGACAGTTCGCAGGGGACAAGTCTCGAAAGGACATGTTGATCGAGCACGGCTTCCGGCTTCCGTCCGCGCTCGACAATCGGCCGCTCCGGTTCGATGAGTGGTATGACAAGGCGACCCAGGCAGTGTTGCTGTCGGCGACCCCGAGCAAATGGGAACTGCGGGAGTCGAACCAAGTGGTCGAGCAGGTCATCCGGCCGACCGGCCTCGTTGACCCCGAGGTCGTCGTGCGGCCAACCAAGGGACAGATCGACGATCTCGTCGGCGAGATCCAGAATGCAGCGGCCGAGGATCAGCGGGTGTTGGTGACGACGCTCACCAAGAAGATGTCCGAGGATCTCACCGACTATCTGCTCGAGCTGGGCGTGCGCGCCCGCTACCTGCATTCGGACATCGACACCCTCGAGCGCGTCCAGATCCTGCGTGATCTTCGGCTCGGGGAGTATGACGTGTTGATCGGCGTGAACCTCCTTCGTGAGGGTCTCGACCTCCCGGAGGTGGCACTGGTTGCCATCCTCGATGCTGACAAGGAGGGTTTCCTCCGGTCGGGAACCAGCCTCATCCAGACCATCGGCAGGGCGGCTCGCAATGTCGATGGGTCGGTGATCATGTACGCGGACGCGGTGACGGATTCGATGCGGAGGGCACTCAGCGAGACGAACCGCAGGCGCATGATTCAGCTCGAGTACAACGAGGAACACGGCATCGATCCCCAGACCATCCGAAAGCGGGTGTCCGACATCCTCGAGTTGGTGTCCACTGGCGATTCCCCTGCAGGCGACCGCAGGGCGAGTGAGCTGCGAAGGCGCGAGCCCTTGGACCTTTCGACGCCCGACCTGCGAAGGCTCATCCAGAGCCTCGAGGAGGAGATGCACGAGTCCGCCAAGGATCTTCGCTTCGAATACGCAGCACGCCTGCGGGATGAGATCAACGAACTCCGGCGGGAGTTGAAGGAGATCACCGAAGGGGCACCCTCGGCCACGTAAACGTGTCACACCCCGTCGGTACACTCGCTGCGCTGGGCCGGTGACTGGCGAGGGCGAACACGTGGAGTACGGATATGGCGAGTGACCAGATCATCGTCAAGGGTGCGCGGGAACACAATCTCAGGGACGTCGACCTCGTCCTGCCAAGGGATCAACTCATCGTGTTCACGGGTCTGTCCGGCTCAGGGAAGTCCTCGCTTGCCTTTGACACGATCTATGCCGAGGGTCAACGTCGCTACGTCGAATCGCTCTCCGCCTACGCACGACAGTTCCTCGGCCAGATGGACAAGCCGGACGTCGACTTCATCGAGGGCCTGTCTCCAGCAATCTCGATCGACCAGAAGACAGCAAGCCGGAATCCAAGGTCGACCGTTGGCACGGTCACGGAGATCCACGACTACCTGCGGCTCTTGTTCGCTCGTATCGGGGTTCCGCACTGCCCGAACGACGGTTCGCCCGTGTCCCGCCAGACACCTCAGCAGATCGTGGATCGCATCCTTGAATTGGAGGAGGACACCCGATTCCAGGTACTCGCCCCCGTCGTCCAGGGTCGCAAGGGCGAATACGACTCGCTCTTCGAGGATCTGGTGAAGGCAGGGTTCTCGAGAGCGAAGGTTGACGGAGACATTGTCGACCTGACAGACGAGATCGAGCTCGCACGCTACGAGCAGCACACGATCGAGGTCATCGTTGACAGGCTCGTGCGACGCGACGGTATTGAGCGCAGACTGACAGACTCGATCGAGACGGCCCTGGGTCTCGCCGAGGGAACTGCTCTGATCGACATCAC